>Ga0154874_169_pt1 | contig 60788 bp, 54 predicted proteins | sample Rifle2008BG19ft_FD_105846 | JGI IMG/M metagenome (GOLD analysis project Ga0154874, IMG submission 105846) | candidate division Zixibacteria bacterium RBG_19FT_COMBO_42_43
CCTGCAGAATTCCCACCATTATCCAGCTCACCAAAAGCGAACTTCCCCCATAACTGACAAAAGGCAACGGCAGACCGGTAACCGGCATAATCCCCACTGTCATTCCTAAATTGATGAAAATTTGAAAAGCAAAATAAGAAGCAATCCCCCAGGCCGCAAAAGAAGCCCAGCGGTTGCGGGATTTGTAGGCGATACCTATGGCTCTGAATAAAAATAAAGCGAAAATGGCCAATAATATGATACCTCCCACCAGTCCGAATTCCTCCCCCAAAACCGAAAAGACAAAATCCGTATGCTGCTCCGGCAAAAATTCTAATTTATTTTGAGTGCCGTGCAAAAACCCTTTTCCCAAAAGACCACCGGAGCCGATGGCTACCTGGGACTGAATGATTTGATAACCGGCACCCAGCGGGTCATTCCCCGGATTAAGAAAACTGATGATTCTTAATTTTTGATAATCATGCAGCCGGTGCCAGACCAAGGGAGTCAAAACTCCGCAGGCCAGATTGGTTATAACCAGAAAGCTGGAGAACCATAAACCCGGTCTCAGGTGATATAGGAAAACCAGAAGCGCCACAAAAAATAATCCCCAGGAAATCCAGTGAAAAGCCGTGACTAAACTGAAAATCGGGGTAATTAAGAGCAGCAAAAAATAATAGGGTAAACCGGCCCAAAAAAGCATGGCAAAGAGCAAGACCACGAAAACTATGGAAGTTCCCAGGTCCGGCTGCTTCAAAACCAAAGCCACAGGAACCAAGGCCAGAAGGGCCGAAATCAAAACCCAGGTCAGATCCCGTGGGGACCTTTTGGAATAAACCAAAAATCTAGACAAAGCCATAATCAGGGCAATTTTCATAATCTCACCCGGCTGTAAATTGAAATTGCCCAAAGCAAACCAGCGGGTAGCTCCCATTTTAGTGGCCCCGAAAGCCAAGAGCAAGAGTAAAAGCAATACTCCGGCAGCGTAATAGAAATAAGCCAAAGCTTCATGCAGCTTGGGAGGAATTTCTTTGGTGACCAAAAAGACCAAAAGTGCCAGACCCAGCCACATAGTCTGCTTGATGTAGAGCTCCTTATCTGCCAGAGAAACCGTGTTAAATTTGGCGCTGTAGATTAATAAAACTCCGATTAAGGATAAAAGCAGGGCCGAGCCGACCAAAAACCAGTCCCAGCTTTTGGGATTGAAAGCTTTCATCTTAATTTTGCACCATTTGAACTACTTGTTTTAAATAAGCTTCCATAATTTTTTTAGCCACCGGGGCCGCAAACTCACCTCCGTGACCGGTATTTTCTAATAGCACTGCCACGGCAATCTTAGGGTAATCGGCCGGCGCATAACCCACAAACCAGGCATGCTCAAGGCCGAAGGGGTTTTGAGCGGTGCCGGTTTTTCCGGCGGTTTTTATCCCTTCCACTCTGGCAATTTGTCCGGTTCCTTCAGGGCTGTGAACCACCTCCTGCAAACCCTGATTTAAAATCTCCAGGGTTTTGGCAGAAAATGGTAGCTGTCTGATTATGTTTTTGGTGGTGACCAGTCTTTGAGTGGGAGATATTATCTCTTTGACAATATAGGGCTGATACATAATACCCTGATTTCCCAAAGCCGCGTAAAGTGCCGCTACCTGTAAGGGTGTGGTCAGAAATTCCCCCTGACCGATGGCAATGTTTAAAACTAAACTTTTGGGCCATTTACCGGTCCCGTATTTTTTGTCATAGTATGGAATTGAAGGAACCAGCCCGGAATTTTCATCCGGCAGATCCACTCCCAATTTTTTTCCCCAACCGCAGTTGGAAGCGGAATTTGCAATTTTTTCGATTCCGACTTTTAACCCCAACTGATAGAAGTAGACATCGCAGGACTGAGCTATGGCGTCGATTAAATTCAGCTGACCATGACCTTCTGGCTTCCAGCATCTGAAAGTACGTGTGCCGAAAGTATAAAAACCGTGACAGGGGGAAAATCTGGTCTCTTTAGTTATCAGTCCGGCCTCCAAAGCTGCCCCGGCGATTATAATTTTTGCTATTGAGCCGGGAGGATAACTACCCTGAAAACAGCGGTCAATCAGAGGAAAGTTGGGGGCAGTGGAAATCTGTTTCCACAGCTCCGGAGTCAAAGTGGATAGAAACATATTGGCGTCGAACCCCGGATAGCTGGCCGCGCATAAAATTTCACCGCTTTGGGGGTCCAGAGCCACGATGGCTCCGGCCGGATAATTTGACAGAACCGATTCAGCTATAGCTTCTAAGTCGGCGTCGATGGTTAATTTCAACTCCAGACCGGGTAAGGGCTCTTCCGGTATTTTATCTTTCAGCGGACCCAAAACTCTTCCGGAAGCAGTCACTTCCAGGAAATTACAACCCTCTTTTCCTCTCAGATACTCATCATATTTTTTTTCCACCCCGTCCTTTCCTATGTACACCCCTTGCCTGAGATTCAAACGGGCTAATTTTTCTAACTCTGTTTTGGAGATTTCGCTCACATAACCCAAAAGATGGCTGGCCCAGTTTTGCTGGGGGTACTGACGGATCGGCTCAATCTGGTAGATGACCCCTCCTAATTCTTCGGATTTTTCGGCAATCTGGGAGAGAGTGCTAAAATCTAAGTCCTGTTGTAATTTTACCGGAGGGAAAGATTTTAAGCCGGCTTCTTCTACTTTTTTGGAAAGCTCTTGATAATCGGTTTTCAAAATCTTGCTCAAAAGACTTAAGGTGTGATTCAGATTTTTGACTTCATAGGGAATGACTGAGACCGTGAAGGAAGCCCGGTTGGATGCCAACTGCTTTCCATTTCTATCCTTAATTATCCCCCGCGGAGCCGGCTGGGGTATTAAGCGAATGCGGTTTTTGTCGGACATCTGCTTGTAGAATCCGTAGTTGAGCACCTGTAAATAAAAAATTTTCACAAACAAAAGGAAAAATATCCCCAATATCAGATACCTGGTTAAGTGAGCTCTTCTTTCGCGGCTTTCCATTATTTGACTCCAGCTTTCAGTGTATGGGTTCTGTCTCTCCACAGCCAGAACAAAGTTCCCACCAGGCTGGTGTATAAGGCGGAGGGCAGGGTGAATCTGAAAAAAATATTGGCCAGAGAGGTAAAGTTGGCATTCAAAGCCACTAAATTGTAAATCAGCTCATTGAAAACGACCGCTCCGAAGATAATCAAAGCCCGGGGCAAAGAGGTCTCAAAATACAATTGAGATTTGAAATTTGCCAGAGCGAAGCCCAAAATCACCTTGGTCAAAGTCCCCAAGCCCAACAAAGAAGGGTTGAAGACATCCAAAAGAAGCCCCCAGATAAAACCGAAGATTACCGCTTCGGTGGCGCCATAATTAAGGGCCAAATATACCAAGATAAAAATACCCAGGTCCAGCCGGGCTCCCTTTATGGTTATCCAGTCGGAAATCAGACTCTGGAAAAAGAGCAAAAAGAAAAACAGAATCAAAAAATTTATTATTCTGGAATAAAATATATTTTCAAATAACATATTTTTCTGTTCAGGACACCCTTTCCTGCTCCACTACGAAAACTTCTTCTAAGTTGTTTATTTTGACATACGGTTTAACTTTTATATTCTGAAACAGAATGTTGGGATTTTTGATAACTTTGGTTACTACCCCGATTTTCAAGCCAGCCGGGAAAATCCCGCCATAGCCGGATGTGACGATTTCATCACCTACCAGTATATCGGCAGTGGCCGGTACATATTCCAAATCCAGCTCCCAGCCTTTTTCCCATTTTATTATACCCTGATCCCGGCTTCTCTGGTCTATGGCTGAAACCTGACAGTTGGGGTCGAATAATAACTGCACCAAAGAACTTGTGGGAAAAACTTCTATCACCTTCCCCACCAGCCCCTCCACATTTACCACCGACATATTTCTTTTTACCCCGGCAAAGCTGCCTATATTGATGACTACAGCGCTGGTTTTTCTCTGCGGATCCGTTCCCACCACTTCTGCCGCCATCACTTTATAGCGAACCTGAGTTTTATATCCCAAAAGCTCTCTTAGTCTCTGATTTTCCAGGCCCTGTTCTCTTAGGCTGCTGTTTTCCAAAATCAGATTGATTATCTGGTCCTGCTGGGATTTGTTCTTTTCATGCACCTGGTACAGAACCTGGGTGCGGTTGTTGATTTCAAAAAAAGGGGAGTAGAAAAATTTCAGGGTAATATTGGAAACGGCCAGCTTGATTTTTTCGCCGGAAGCTAGAAGTGCCACGGATAGGATTAGGGCCACAGTGAAAATTAAATTCTTTCGACTTTTCAGGATAAGAAGCTTCATTTTATGGCGGAACCATTACTTCTGCTTGTCGTAATTTCTCTGGTTACTGTTTATTAACCTTATCGGTTATTTTCACTGACCTCCTGTGCTTTCAAACTCTAGTTTCGGGCTAGTCCACCGAATCGATTACTTCCAAAAGCTCTTTGGGGCTTTGGGTCTGCATCAGTTTTTCCCGCACTTTTTCGGATTTCATGATGTAGGATAAGCGGGCCATGACATTTAAATGAGCTCCGATGGCATCTTCCGGGGCTGCAATCAGGAAGAACAGGTGCACCAGTTTTTTATCCATGGCTTCAAAATCAACACCGGTGCTGGAGCGACCGAAGGCGATTAGAATCCCTTTGACCGCTTTGGTCTTGGCATGGGGGAAGGCTACTCCGTATCCGACCCCGGTGGTGACCAGCTTTTCCCGTTCTATTACCGCCTGGTGTAGCTCATCCCGCTCTCTGACCAGTTTGGACTTGGCGGCCAGATCCACCAGCTCGTTGATGATTTCGTTTTTGCTTGTCCCTTTTAAATTGAAGTTTATCAGACTTTCTTCTGTGAATTTGGATAATTTCATCTCTTCTCCTTTTATGGTGAGTTCATCGAACCATTATGGTGAGTTTATTCATTCTGCCTCATTCACTCTGACTCATAGGAATAATTCGAACCATCATGGCGAGTTTATAGTTCGGCCGGCTCACTATAAATCGAGCCATCTATGGAGAGCCTAGTCTAACCATTTTCCACTTTGATTGCGACCATATTTAAAATTTCTCGGCTTGGTCCAAAAGCATTATGGGAATGTCATCCTGTATTTTAAATTTCAGACGACATTTCTGGCAAACCAGTTTGTTCTCCTCTTTTTTATAATTTAAATCCCCCTTGCATCCCGGACAAGCTAAAACTTTTAGTAACTCTTCTTTTAACATGTATACTCCTTCATGGCGGGTTTATAGAGCCATTTACTGTGAATTTAGAGTTCGCCGAGCTCAGTATGAATCTAACCATTTATATCGAGATTATCCAGACCTTTAGGTTGCTGAACAATTTTCATTATATTTTTTATTCTTTCTCTTCTATTTGATAATGAATTCCCATCCCCCGGAATTTCTGGATTCTTCTTTCGATTAATTCCTGGGGGGTCAGACCCTGCAACTCTTCCAGAACTTTTAGAATCTCCTTTTTTAATATCAGGGCCTGCTCGCCAGGATTGCGGTGTGCCCCTCCCAACGGCTCTTTGATTATCTTATCTATCACCTTCAGTTCCAATAAATCCTGGGCTGTCAGTTTCAGAGCTTCCGCGGCCAAAGGGGCTTTGCTGGAATCTCTCCAGAGAATGGCGGCACATCCTTCCGGTGAGATGACCGAATACCAGGAGTTTTCTAACATCAATATTTTATCCCCCACTCCGATTCCCAAAGCCCCTCCGCTGGCTCCTTCCCCTATTACTACAATTATTAGGGGGACTTTCAGATTGGACATTTCCCTTAAATTATAAGCGATGGCCTGAGCCTGGCCTCTTTCTTCGGCGCCGATGCCGGGAAAGGCACCCGGAGTATCTATCAAGATTAGAATCGGTTTTCGGAACCGGCTGGCTTGCTGCATCAATCTGAGGGCTTTGCGATACCCTTCCGGATGCATCATGCCGAAATTGTGGAACAGTTTCTGTTTTGTATCTTTCCCTTTCTGCTGCCCGATTAGCATGAAATGTTTTCCCTCTAATTTCCCCCAGCCCCCGATAAGGGCTTTGTCATCCCCGAAATTCCGGTCTCCGTGCAGCTCGATAAAATCAGAGAACAAGAGGGATATGTAATCAGAGGTCTGCGGTCTTAAAGGATGCCGGGCTAATTGAACTTTCTGCCAGGCCGTGAGCTTGGAATAGACATCCTTCTGCAGTTTTTCTAATTTTTTCTCCCAGGCTCTGATTTCAGAGGAGATTTCCATCTTTTCTCCGGCCGCAAAATCTTTCATATCCTTGATCTTCTTTTCCAATTCTAAAATGGGCTTTTCAAAATCCAGGAATTGTCCGTTCATATTCTAATATGATACGTTGTATTTTCTGTTTAGTCCATTACAGCTCTGGAGCTCAAATTTTCTGATTATCCTAAAAAAATTATAACTTCCAAAGAAAGTTTTATGATTTAAGTTTAATCCCTAAAACCGAAAGCCCTAAACGTAAAAAAATTCCCCCGAACACCAAAACCCTGACCACCGGGTTTTTAGGGAAATGTTTCAAGTAATATTGGTACATACTTCTGTGATGCTCCACTAACATTCCCAGCCTGTTTTGAAGAACGCTTTTAGATTTGTAGTGAATCAATCTGGCTTGAGGGAAATAAACCACTTTCCAGTTTTTGGCTTCGGCTCTGCGGGCTATATCCACATCCTCAATATACATGAAAAAATCCTCATCCAGATAATCGATTTCTTCCAGCATTTTTTTTCTCAAGAGCAGACAGCAGCCGGTGATCCAGTCTACTTCCTGAATTTGTTTATGGTCGATCTGTTTTAAAAGATATTTGTTGGACCACTTATTGGAGGGGAAAAAACGGTTTAGAAGAGACTGCCGGTTGGAAAAATATACCGACCAGGTCGGAAAACTGCGGCAGGAGTGCTGCAAGCTTCCATCCGGGTCCTGCAATTGCGGTCCCAAAATTCCGACATCCGGATGGCTTTCCATATACTCCAGCAGGCTGGTTATTGTACATTCTGAAACCAGAGTGTCCGGATTTAAAAGCAAGACAAATTCCCCCCCGGCTTGCCTCATGCCGATATTGGCCCCTCTGGCAAAGCCGTAATTTTTGGAATTTTTGATTACGCTGACCTCCGGGAATTCTCTCTCTAGAATTTCAAGCGAATTATCCGAAGAATTATTATCCACTACTATTATTTCCGGCTGCAGATTTTTGGCTGTTTTATTGACCGATTCCAGGCAGTTTTTCAGATAATTTCCCACATTGTAGCTCACGATGACGATAGATAATTTCATCTTAGATTTTCCCCAGCAAATTAGCCAGTCTCAATCTCCACACCATCCAGACAGCCTCCCGCACAATCTTTTGGGACATCTTGGATTTTCCCTCTCTGCGGTCCGTAAAAATTATGGGCATCTCTTTTATTCTGAAACCTTTTTTCCAGGCCCGGAAGCTCATCTCAATTTGAAAAGAGTAGCCGTTGGAGCGAACTTCATCCAGATTAATGGATTCCAAAACTTTTCGGCGGTAACATTTGAATCCTCCGGTGGAGTCTTTCAAGGGCAGACCGGTCACCCAGCGGGCATAGATATTGGCGTAATAGGATAAAAGCAGTCTGGACATAGGCCAGTTGATGACGTTGACTCCGTTTATATAGCGGGAGCCGATGACCAAATCTGCCTCTTTTATGTTATGCAAAAAATCTGGCAGGTATTTAGGGTCATGGGAAAAATCGGCATCCATCTCAAAGATATAATCATACCCTTTTCCTAAAGCATATTTAAAACCTGCTATATAGGCCTGTCCCAGACCCATTTTCCCGGGACGGTGTAAGACAAAAACCCGGTTATTTTTGGCAGCGATTCGGTCCGCTATTTCTCCGGTCCCGTCCGGAGAATTGTCATCTACCACCAGAATATTGAGGGAATCGTCCATTTTCAAAATCTCTGGCACAATTTTTTCCAGATTCTCTTTTTCATTATAAGTGGGAATGATGACCAAGCTTTTCATTTTATGGTGAGCTTGCCGAACCATCAGCAACCCTTTGAGTTTTTCTTCTGCTTATGATAAAATATCCCCCTACTGTTAAGAGTAAAAAACCCCAGCTTAATCCTGAAATCAGTTTTCCCTGGTTATAATATTTTTTGTCAAAGACAAATTCAACTCTGTGCTCTCCGGCGGTTAGATAGATCGCCCGGAAAGTGTAATCAGCCCGGTAGATTTTGTCTGACTTACCGTCTACATAGACACTCCAGTCCGGATAAAAATTGTCGGTAAAAACCAGAAACCCCGGCTGAGATAATTTGGCTTTGACGGCAACGTTGTTGGGAGCATATGCTATAATTTCAGCTTCCCCTGTTAAACTATCGGAGGTTAAGCTGACCTTGGGATCTTCTTCCAGGATTACTTCTTTGGTGGGGTCGAATTCTGTTTTTCGCAAGGTGTCTATAATCTCTTTAGATTCGGATAGTACCCTATATTTTGAAACTAAAAAAACTCTGGGTAATACTTTGGTATTTTCATAAATTCGTAGAGTTCCCTGATTGACTAATTTGAAGTCCGGCAGGGCCACCGGATTTTGGGTAATCACATATTTGGCTCCCGCCAAATTCAGAAAATTGGAGAAAGCCAGATTGTGGAAATCCACCATCCTTTTCTGGCCAGCACCGATAAATTCATTGTATCTCTGGAGCTGGTTGCCGTGCTCACCCGCAATATTGTCGATTTTGTAAAGCATCAGGTAATTGTCGTTGCGGTACTGGTAAGGCAAAACCCTGAATTTTTCCGGCTGTTTATCCAGATAATTGACAATTTCATCTTTGTAGAAAATTTCTTCAGGAGGCGGTATGGTTTTGACGAAATTGTTGTCAATCAGCCACAGGTCCGCGACCAAAAGCACGGCCGTGATGCTACCTACCAGAAGCAAAGGGATGAGCCGCTTGTGCAATAGATAGAGCAGAAAGGTAAAAGCCGTGATAAACAGGAAAAATTTAAAACTTCCTCCCACAAAGTCGCCGTAGTTATTTTCCAGCCGGGTCAGATTCTGGGGTTGCTGGTCCACCAGTCCTCCCAGCATGGATATTAATGTGTCTTTGGAACCGGCCACAATTAGGCATAGGAGCAGCACCACTCCGCACACAATCCACAAAGGCCGCAGAACTTTGGGGTTTGACTCCGGATTTCTTAATTTATCAATTAAATTTTGCAGACCGATACTGCCTAAGACCACTAAAGAAAAAGAGACCACGAAGAAAGCCAGAGATGGCGCTCTGAATTTTTTGAATCCCGGAATCAGATTGTAATAGATCTTGTATAAAAAAGTGTGTCCTCCGAAAGCCACCGTCAGGGCTAAAAGAGATACCGCCGTGAAGAAAAGAACTGTCTTGTTCTTACGGGAAAAAATAAAGGCCAACACCGCTAAGAAAAACGGAATCGCTCCCAGATATTCGGTATGCAGTTTAAAAGGATTTCTTCCCCAGTAATTATCCAGAATCCCGGAAAAAGTCGGGATAAACAAATTGATAACCTCTTCCGGATTCAAAGCCCAGGAAGTGGCAAATTCATACCCTCTTCCTTCGGCACCTCCCCGGGGAGAATGAGGTATGTAGGTATAAAAGGGCAGATACAAAATTGCGGTCAGCAAAAATCCCAGGACGATGACCAGAACAAAATAGCCGAGCAGTTTTCCTGCCAAAAAGAAATTTTTCTGCTCCTTATAAACAAAATAAAGTCTGAAAAGAAAATAAAAGAAGACCGTGGCTAAAAGGTAATAATTAAGCTGAACATGAGGAATCAGAAGAATGAATCCCAAAATTAATCCGGCTACCAAAAAATAAACCAGCTTCCTTTTCTCGGTGGCTATATGAATTATCCAGAGCATGGCCGGTAAAAAGGAAATGATAGCCATTCTTCCTTCGTGTCCGGCGTAAACTAAGGAGACCAGAAAGCCGGTGAACATGTAAGCAATTCCTCCTAAGAAACGGGGCCAGAAAGATAATTTCAGTTGTTTTAAAAATAGATAGGTGAATACTCCGGCTAACCAGACCTGAATTATATATAAATAAGCGGTATAGACGTGCACCGGGAGAAGTAAACGCAATATCCAAGAAATAGGATAATACAGATCTCCCACGTTGGCGTAGAGAGGAATTCCTCCGTAAAGATACGGAATCCACATGGGAATTTCCCCCAGGTCGGCTAAGTGAGTTTTGAAAAAATCCCGGGACATATAGGCACCCGCCAGAAAGTCAGTGCCGAAGACCATTTTGGAGGGGGATAAAATCTTGTTGAAAAAAATCAGGGCTAAAGCCAGATAAATGAAAATGACCACCAAGTTATTCTCTAACCAGGTGGGAGTTTTAAAAAAATCGGCAGAATCTCTCTGCTCTGGTTTTTTTTTCGGCTTCAAATGTTTATAGTTTAAATAGTCAAATGGCTAAGCCATGGTGTAACCAAAGGTCAAAGACCGAATCCGCCTTACTCAACTTATGGTCAATAATACTATTAAGTTGAGTATTGTTGACCATAGGCGGACTTCTTCACTCTTAAGATATAAAAAATGTTCTCCACGGGCAAGAGCCACATCCAGAGTCGCTCATATAAGTTGGGAAAGAGATTGACCAGAGGGTCGAAGATATAGTTCAAGAATTGAAATTTTCCGCCGGAAAACTGCAGTCTGACTTTTACCGTTTCGAACCTGGCTCTGGAGTAAAAATTAAAAATATAATCCTCTTCGAAATATCGCATGGAATTGTAGGTGAAAAATCTTCTGTGAGTGGGGTCGGTATAACTTAAAACGGAACTGCAATGGGGAGCTTCGATTCTGATAATTCCCTCTGGCTTGGAAATCCGGTACAGCTCCTCAATTAAAGGCAGGAAATTATCCACATGCTCCAGAACGTGCCGACAGTAAATTCCCTCGAACTGATTATCTTTGAACGGCAGAGGCGGATTATCCAGATTGCAGACCACATCAACCCCTTTCAGGGGGACTAAGTCCAGATTAACATATCCCGGTTTAATATCCGTCCCGCAACCTAAGTTTAATTTCACTTTTCAGGCCTCTTTACATGTAGCGGTACCATTTATGGTGCGCTTTTAATTCAACCATTTTTGCAGAGCGTAGACGTACCATTACTCCTTGACTTTTAAGCTAACCAGCAAAAAAATAATTTCCGAAACCGTAATCAGAATCCTGGAAAAAAAACTCAAAGCAATCGCCACCGGCAGAGGCATCACGAATTTTAATAAGTAAGTCAGAGCCCCTTCCCTTATCCCCAGTCCACCGGGCGTGAAGATTACGATAAATCCTATCATCCAGGCTAAGATATAAGAACTGACGATATAAGGCAAATAAGAAAAATTCAAAGCGTAGATGGAATTGAGCAGGAAAAAAAAGGCAAGGCCTTGAATCACCCAGTTTAACAAATAAACCAGAAAAATGACCAGAAAATTTTTGTATCCGATATGGGCCGGATAATATTCTCTTTTTAAAATTTTGGCTATGACCGCTACCATTTTTTCTGACCAGGCCGGATAAAGCAGGAGTATGGCTAGACCTGCCGGAATCAAGGGATGAATTTTCAAGCCCAAAATGTTCTGGGAAAAACCGAAAGCATAGGTCACAAAATAAGAAAACAGTGCCGCCAGAAATAAAAGCTGGGTTTCTAAAATCACACTGGAGACCGATTTACTTTTGGAAATCTGCTCTTTTTCCGCTAAATAAGCCCGGCCCAAAGCAATCCAGATTCGGCCCGGCACATATTTGGTCAACTGTGAGGCGGCTATTATTTTTAAACTTTTTTTAAACGAAATTTTATATCCCATACCGGCCAAAATCAGATTCCAGCCCCACACCCCGAAGATGAAGCTCAGGCAGAAAAAAAAGAAGAATAAAATCAGATATAAAAAATTGAAGTTTAACTCCGCCCAGTGTATTTCCTGCCAGTTGGAAATTAAGGATTTGAGAAGGAAGAAAAAGATGATTACAACAATTAAATATCCTAACGGCTTCTTAAATTTTCCGAAAAAATTGTTGTATTTCAATCAGAACAATATAATTTCTCCTGTGCTTGAAGTCAATCTGATTTTAAATCACCTAATCCCTAAAAGATTACAAGGTGCCGGGCCGTCTTTAAACATAAAATTGACATAATAAATTATATCTGCCAGGTTTAACTTTCCGTCATTGTTGACATCTCCGCATAGCTCCAAAGCTGTCACATAAAGCGAGGCGGATTGTGAAGCTGGTGAACTTAAGGAAGCACCGCTTAGAGTAATTTTATTTTTAGTTCCTTCTAAAGCTGTGGTAGGAATGTGGACTCCTACTGAAACCAACACCTCTTGGGCAGGCATTAGTTGTACAGGAGATAAAGGTGGAGAAATTGTCCAACCCAAAGAATCCGAAACTGTCACTTGAAAACTGTCGATGACCTGCCCGGTGTTTTTGAGATTAAATTCCACGTTTACTGTTCCGCCTTTATAACCAAATTCATCTGACCCGGCTAAGACCCTGACACCATAAATGGCGGGTATTGTGAGAAAAACTGAAATGTTGTGGCTGTAAGTATTGGTCACAGCCAAATCCACCCATCCATCCTGATTCCAATCTCCGGATAAAGCCGATATTGGTCCATTCCCCGAAAACTGGTCGAATCCGAAGGCAAATTGTCCGTTGCCTATATCTTCCAAATAGGTGAAATAATTATCGTAAAAACTGGACACTGCTAAATCAGGGTCTCCGTCCTTATCCAAGTCTGGAAAAACAACGGAATTGGGTCGATATCCGGTTGGATAATAAACTGCCGTATCAAAAGTTCCGTTACCCTGATTTTTGTAAACAGAAATCTGGGAAGCATCAAAATCCGGTACTCCCAAGTCTAAATCCCCGTCTTGGTCCAAATCAAAGATACCTGCAAAACGGGGTCCGGTATTGGAGACATAATCAACCTTGGGGGCAAAAGTTCCGTTTCCCTGATTTAAAAGAATGGAAACTGTATTATCCCCCCGGTAGGTGACCACCAAATCTGCAAATCCATCATTATCGAAATCAGCTGAAGCCACGTCGGTTGGCAGGGAACCGGGAACCATATGCAAAGGAGTATCGAATGCTTCACTGCCTAAATTTTTTAAAATTGTAATATCTCCCCCTTCATAGTTGGCCGTGACCAAATCGATATCTCCGTCATTTTCCAAGTCCAGACTGGTAAGTGCCAATGGAGCTTTTCCGGTTTGAATTAAGGTTGGTCCTGAAAAAGTTCCACCTCCCTGGTTATAGAAAAGTGAAAGAGTGGAATCAACCATTCCCAGAGAATTATACCAATGAGAAGTTATTATGTCTAAGTCCGTGTCTTTATCAATATCCACCGCCAAAATATTTAGGCAGCCGGAACTATCCGGGTAATTTACTATGCTGCTGAAATCACCTTGACCATCATTAAAGAGAATGCTAAAATTTTCGTCAAACCACTTCCCCACTGCTAAATCCAAATCCCCGTCTTTGTCAAAATCCCCTACGGTGCCAAATTCCGGTCTGTTGCCAATCGGATAATCAGTCTTCTGAAAGCTAATTGTAGATGAAGAGTCGGAGAAGCTTAAAAAAAATAGAAAAAGCATTCCCCCTGAAGTCATTAGAAGTTTTTTCATAATACCTCCCTGAAGTTAAAGCTATACTTTTTTAGATTAAATCATGTAGCTTAGGAGTTAAAAACCATTAACCCTATTATCTAAGATAAATTAAAAATCACTTCAAAAGCAACATCTTTTTGGCTTCTTTGTGCTCCCCGGCTTCCAGCAGATAAAAATAAACACCGGTGGATACAGTCTGGCCTCTTTCATTTTTTCCGTCCCAGCTTACCTGATAAATTCCAGGTGCCTGATTCTGCTGGACTAAAGTTTTTACTAACTCCCCTTTGATGTTATAGACTTTAAGCGAAGTAGAAATCTGATTACTTGAGGAATTGGCGGCTTTCAGATGATACTTAATTACAGTTGCGGCATTAAAAGGATTCGGATAATTTTGCTCTAAGGCAAATGCTTTGGGGATGGCGCTGGAAATTGACTTGGGAGGTTTTACCTCGGTTCCCTTGTAAACATAAATATTGGCGTAGATATCGAATCCCAGACCGGGGTTGCGGTTATCCGACCAGACAAAATAAGCATAATCAGAGGAAAATCCACAGGCCGGTGAAAACTGCAGAGCCGTTCCCAGATCCTGATTGACTTTGAAATCCGGACCCATGGAATCGTTGGAAGAGTAAAAAAATTGCCCCCAGATATCCGAATGCCCCAAGCGGCTGTCTTCCCAGGTTACCAGCAAAGTCTGGTTTTTGTCTAAGGCGATTCTGGGAGCAAAAGGGTTCAGGGCCACCGTATCGGAAATTATTAGATTAGAGTCGACTGCCTGTCTTAAGATATCATATCTCTGTGCCAAAATAAAATCTCCTGTCGCCCGGGTTTCCAGCCAAGAGACCGCAAATTCTCCAGTAACAGTTCGGGCTATATCCGGCCTGATCTGGGTAGTATTGCTGCTGTCAGATTGAACTCTCAAATTTGTCCCCAGAGGACTGCCGCTAGAATCATAGGCCTGCATATAAATATGTACCTGGACGTCCCGGTAATCTTCCCACACCACCACAAAATTCCCCAGACTATCGGAAGCTACTTGAGGAGAAAAATGGTCATTGGGAGCCACATCATCATTGACTTTGAAATTGCTGCCGACCTTGGCACCTAAGCTGGTATATCTCTGACCGTAGATGTTAAAATTCCCGTCCCGGTTATCCGACCAGACCGCTACGAATTTTCCGGCTTGGGAGCCCGAGACCGAAGGATGCTGGTGGATGTTGGTGGAGGTATCTTCGTTGATTTTAACATTTCCCAGCGGTATCAAAAAGTTGTAGAACTGCCCGTAAATATTCGACCCGTTTCTGAAATCCTGCCAGACTATGAAAAAAGTATTTTTATCGTCGGTGGCGATATCCGGGCTAAGCTGCGGTAAAATAGAAGTATCGTCACTGACTTTCATCTCCGCCGTGACAAAATTTCCCTGCTGGTCTATTTGCCTGAAGAAAATATCCGCATTGCCGGAGCGGAAATCCTCCCACGCCACAAAACTCTCCCTTTTGGAATTGACTGCCAAAGAGGGAGTTTTCTGCTGAGCGCCGGTCAGGTCCAGATTGGCTCTGAAATTATTTCCTTTTTTGGTTCCGGAAGCGGTCAATCTTTGCAGATAGATATCATAATTTTTATTTCGATAATCCATCCAGCCGGCTACTAAATCTCCCGAATTGGGTAGATATAAAGTAGGAGAATGCCGTTCTCGGCTCTGCCCGATGTCGCTGATATGTATATTTATCCCGAAAGGGCTGCCGATGGTGTCGTATCTTTGAAGATAAATCGCAGGAAAGGAGCGGTAATCGCTCCAGGCAATCATAAAATTTCCTAAGGAATCGGCATCAATGGACGGTTGCCATTGCTGGTCAATCCCGGCATCCGAATTGACTTTGGTGGGCAAACCCTGCAGGACCCCGGCGCTGTCCGCTCTCTGGAAATAAATATCCTGATTTACATTCACCATATCCACCCAGGTAAAAATCATTTTCCCGTCAAAACTTTTTGCGACATCCGGCTGATACTGGTCTTCTGTGCCGGTATCTGAATTGGCTTGGGTGTTGCTGTCTTGCGCCACACCTGCCGAATCATATTTCTGAAAATAAATATCCCCGTCAAAATTTCGGTAATCTTCCCAGACAATCACAAAGTCGCCGTTTCCGTCTGAAGAAATTGCCGGATATAGATGAGGAAACGACCCGGCATCCGTGCTCACCTGAAAGTTTCCGCCTATGGCGGATCCGGAGCTGTCATATCTCTGGGCATAGATGCTGTACCCGAAACGAACATCTTCCCAGGTGATGATGAAATTTCCGTTGGAAGCTACCGTCACTGCTGGGGCATAGGCAGAATTATTGGGACCGGAATTAACTTTAAAATTTGCGCCGATTTTATTCAGATTATTATCCAACCTCTGGGCTTTGATTTCCAGATTTTTCCCATCCACCCAGGTGACCACCACTTTTCCGGTCGGAGAAACATCGGCTGAAGCAAGAAACTGGTCAGCCGGAATAGTCTCATCATTGACTTCCAGAGTGGAAAGAATGGGGGTGCCGGAAGAATCGAATTTCTGGGCTAAAATATCCATATCCCCGTTCCGCTCATCCTCCCAGACCGCCAAAAAAGATTTATCCGCAAACATTATTATATCCGGAGAACCCTGAAAAAAAGTAGCCGGAAAAGTATCCGAATTGACTTTCAAATCCGTGTAAGCTGAATGCGGACTCCAGGGGTCTGCATAGAAACTGGAGTAATATGAATTAGTTTCAACTGCCCGCTGAAATTTGACTGAAGAAAAATCTCTTTCCAAGCGGAAAGAAATATCCGACAAGCCCAAAACTTCTCTGGAATTTTGGAGCTTCTGATAATATTCAGAAAATCTGGAGAATTGGTTTTCGCTTCCGTTGGAAAAATTAAAAAGAGAGAATAAAAGAAGACTGATGCCTGAAATTTTAATCTTGTTCATTTACTTTCTTCTTCCCTATCAAGCTCTGTCTTTACTATGGCTTACTCCCTCCTCTATGCAGTAAAATAGCCATATTTCCCATTAAGTCAATATCAATTTTTGTTAAAAGGGAGGTTTACCTCGAGCGTAGTCGAGAGGGCTAGCGAGGGGCTTGTCCCGAGCGAAGTCGAGGGATTAGTCAGCTGTTAAGCTCAATTTTTCTCAACAATCTCTGCTTTCTATAATATAAACTCTCCAAACTAAAGTTGTTTGAAATTGAGGTGTTGACATTGGAAATTACCTTTTCAACCAAATTTATAGCTTTTCTGAAATCTTTTAACTTATGCTCATAAAGTTTAGCCAATTCTAAGTATGGCTCCAAGCGAAAGCCGGAATTTTCAAGCAGGAGATTGTGCCAGAGTCTTTCGGCTTTATCCCATTCCGCTAATTTTTTATAAATTTTTCCCAGATGTAAATTGACTTCAGTATAAATTTCATCTCTGGAATTTTTTTGCACCGCTTTTTCTCCGCAAGTTCTGGCTCTGGCTAAATCTCCGGCATAGAAATAATGCCTGCTCAAACAAACCCAGTCTTCCGAATGTAAAATTTCCAATTTCTCCGGCTCCTGCAAAATTTTCCCCAGCTGGGCCAAAAGACCAACCATGGCTAAAATATCATATCTGTTATGCTCCAGCACCAGTTTCAGCTGTTCGGCTTTCCCGTCTTTCAGATAATCAAAATAAACCTGTGGAATCAAATAACCGGGAATATCCATCACCCTTTCTATTCCCAAAATTTCCCTTTCCAGATTCAGAAGTGAGCAGTTTTTTAACCTTTTCTTCCAGAATCTTCTGGAGGGAAATAGTAAATCCAGATGGCTCTGCGACTCGAAATTCGGTTTGATTCTTTGCAGTATGAAGCGGCCGTTCAAAATCGGAATATCGTATCCCTTGCCGTTGAAGGTGACTAAATTTTCATAATCTTTCAAAAGTTTTGTCAAATCCGAGAGCATGGCTTTCTCTTTGCTGTAATCCGGCATAAAAAATTGCCTGAGGCAGAATTTACCGTCTTGAAAAAATCCTATACCGATTAAGAAAGGATAAGTCCCGGAGCCGCCCGAAAGGCCGGTAGTTTCTATATCTAAAAAAATAGTTTTGTCGAGATTCAGATTCGGGATAGGATTTGAAAGTGAAAGTTGCGAGAAAATCTCGGGTTCAATATCCAAAATTTCATTTAAATAAATTTTCCCGGCCCGATAATTTTCTTTAAAATTCTTTTCAATCAGCAGGTATTCTCCGAAAGCATTGGATACTCTTTCCCCTTCTAAGAATTCAGTCAAAGAAGTATCCCAGGCTTCGGAATTTTTTGGCGAAGTTTTGGCCCGGTTTATTTTATCCCAGTACTGCAGTCTGTCGGATAGATTCATTTTTGATAGTTTGGCGTTTTTCTAACTCTTCCCCATTTTTTCCAACACCTTCTCTATCTTATCTTTCACAAACGGATGCGTTTCGCTTTTTTTCAATTTTGCCAAACTTACCGTAATTTTGGGATTATTATAATTTCCTAAAGCCTCTACCGCAACTCCCTTTGTCCTCCAGTCCGGACTTTTTAATAAATCCAATAAAACGGGCAATACCGCTGGTTCTTTTATCTTTCCCAGCGCTTCGATTGCCAGGTAATAGGAGTTGGATTTTTCTGTGGAGTCGTTATCACTCCAGTCATCCATCAGTTGAATTAAGGAAGGAATCGCTCCCTTGCCTATCTTGACCAATGACTCCATGGCCACCATTCGAACTGAAAAATGTTTATCCGACAAAGCCGAAATCAGATAGGGAATTCCTCTTTTATCATTCAATTCCCCTAGAGCATACGCCGCCGCTTTTCGAGGGACTTCTATGGAATCTTTTAAAATTTCCACGATGGAATTAAAAGCTGTGGTATCTTTGGTATTGCCTAAAGCGGTGGTAGCATAATTCCGGATTTGATAATCCGAATGATTCAAAACTTTTATTAAATCTGGGCCAGCTCTTTTATCTTTGATTTCACCGAGACATCTGCAAGTGGTCCGGATTTGCCAGATGTCATCAGTTTGCAGGGCTTCGACTAATTGAGTGGTGGCGACATCTCCGATACCTTTGAAAAGCTCTATCAAAGTATTTATATCTCTGGCATCCCGGTTGGATAATTTGGGAATCAGATAAGGAACAGATTGTTCCTTCATTTCGATTAACTGCTTTCTAGCCGGTGCTTCTAAATCAGCGAATTTGACGAACCCAGCCGAGGAGATGATGAAAAGTGAGTCCACTAATTGTTTTAGAGAATCTGATTCTGACTTATCTTGAGATTTTCCTTGATTAACTCCCCAAAATATTTGAAGTATTACAGCCAAATTTATTAACAAAACTGTTTTTTTTCTCTTAAATTTCATTTTTTAAAATTGTTCTTTTTCGTGTTTCTCGAAATTTCGTGCCTTCGTGTTTCCGAATTCTTTGGGTGGAGACAAGCTCCACCCCTACGCGATATATTTGATTTATTCAATTTATCACCTTACACGCGTAGGGGCGAAGTTTACCTTCGCCCATCTTTTCCTCAAATTAACCACTCATTTCATCTCCAAATCCAATCCTACTCCCCATTTCGAATCAATCGACCACCAACAGCTGTCACATCCATTCCCGTCATATTTGTCTTTACCGAGCATATCTATAAAAATTCCGATTGAGCCATATTCTCTTCGGGGATTCCCGTACCCTTGTGTATTGGTTTTTGATTTCACATAGTATCCGTCATCTCCGGCCTGGTCGATAAAAATTCCAATCCCGTTGGCATTTCCTGCCCCTTGAGACAAATCGTTGGCGTAGTAATTATCGTTGCCGGAATTATCCAGCAAAATTCCGCAAGCCCAGTCATGCCCGCAACCTTGCGAGACTCCTTTAGAGGAGTAAATATCATCTCCTGCTCCATCAATCAGCGTTCCCAGAGTCATATGTGTGGCTGAACCCTGGGCATATTGAAATGCCTGATAAAAATCGTTCCCCTCTTTGTCGTACAAACATCCCCAGCCCCACCAGTAAGAAGCACCCTGCCCGAAAATATCGGTGACATAGCCGTCATTTCCGGCATAATCTAAAAGCAAACCAACTCCGCCGGACATATAGGGTCTGATGCCGTATGAGAAACCTTGCGACAACGAAAGATAATGCTCCTTGTATCTTAAAATATCTTTGTATTTTCCGCCGGCGAAATAGTTGTCGTTGTCGGCTTTGTCTATCAAACTTCCGAACCCGGCTACTCCCCCGAAACCTTGAGCATGCAAGGCACCGTTGTAATTATCCGCTCCGTCTAAATCTGCTAAAATTCCTATTCCCCAGGCCCCTGCCCCTTGCGTGAAAGTATCTCCGAAATATTTATCATTCCCTTTTTTATCTAATAAAATTCCTACCCCGAATAAACCCGACCCCAAGCAGAAATTTTTCCCTGAATAAATATCATCTCCTTCTTCGTCTATTAAAATTCCGGTTCCGAAAAAGCCGGAAGCCAGGCAGAAATCAGTCAGTGCTTTGTAGGTGTCATTGCCGCCTAAATCGATTATGACCTGGGTGGAGACAGTGGAATCGTAGGATAATTCATAGATATCGTCTCCTCCTAAGTCTATTATCAAAGCCGGCGAGCCGGTGTAATGTGAGCTTCCTTTTCCACCAAGGATGAATTCACCAATGGACGTTTTTTGCGACCAGATAATATCATTGGGTTTTGATTTCTTGGGAAGTTCTAATAAATTTGGTCTTTTGGCGCGAGATAAAAGAGCCTCTGCAGAATGCATAGTAGCACCGGCATTGTAACTAAATATTTCATGATAAACTGAAGAAGTCAAATCAATTAGTTGTTTGGCTAGTTCTTCTTCAGATTTTTGCTCTAGATCTAATTGTTCAGCAGATTTGAATTCATCGTTTACATCTTCCAAAATTATGGGTAAAACTTTTTGTTTGATGGAACCAATCTTTGTATAATAGGTTTTCAAATAATTTTCTTTAGATTTCTTGTAAAGCACCTCGTCTTTGGCCACCCTAGCTTTTATCGAACTATCATTATTTACCATCTTGGTGTATAGACCAGCGAATACACCTTTTATTTCCGGCTTGAAAATCTTTTTTTCCTTTGGAAATTCAAGTATTGGGCTATAATCCGGTCGAAAATATTCTAAATAGATTCGGAGGTCCTCTTCTTTCATTGCAAGTCCAGTTTCGAAATCGCGAGCAGCAAAATACAGATTAGTTGCACTAGAACAATTTTGATTTAAATCCAGCCAAAGTTCTGCCGCAGAAATTGTCTTGAGGGGGTGTTTCATTAAGTAATTGATTAGGGATTCTCTAAATATATCTACTTCCACATAATCATTCCTTAAACTCAAATCCTCTTTAGTCAGCTTCATACATTTCAAAGCCAAAGCTAGAGCCGAATCAAGTTTATTTTGTTCAAATTGCGAAAAGGAAATCTCACAGCAGATGAAGCAGATTAAGCAGAATAGAATCAAGACAATTTTTCGCATAACCAAACCAAGCTACCATATCCCCAGTGAAGTTGTCAATCACATTTTTGACCTCACCACAACCCTCTCCTCTAGGAGAGAGATAAAACAAATTCCCTCCCCTGTAGGGGAGGGCCAGGGTGGGGTCAGTTGTAGCACCAATAAAAAAGGTCGGGTAAAGAACCCGACCTGCGAATTTTGATTTTGTTATTTCGTGCTTTTCGTAATTTTGTGACTTCGTGATTCCGAATTACTTCACATCAAATTATACTTCGCCATTCTATCTCGCAGGGTATTGCGGGAGAGACCCATCATCTTAGAAGATTTCAGCTGGTTCCCTTTATTATGCTTCAAAATCTTTTCCAGCACCGCCTTCTCCAAAGCCGCTAAGAGATGCTCATAAATAAACCCCTGCGAATTATTCACCACTCTGGCAAAAATCGGCTCCAACACTTCGGCAAAAATTTTGTAGTAATCATTCTGCACTTTTTCATAATCAAAAGAAACCTTATCTTTGGTATCCGAGAAAATCGGAAAATGCTCCGGCAGAAGAATCTCACCTTTAGCCATCACCACTGCGGTATGAATATTGTTCTCCAATTCTCTGACGTTTCCGGGCCAGGGATATTTCACCAGAAGTTCCAGAGCATCCCGGGAAATCGATTTAATCTCTTTTTGGTTGACCTTGGTATATCGTTTCAGAAAATGATTGGCCAAAAGCGGGATATCGGTTTTTCTTTCTCTCAAAGGGGGTAGATAGATAGACACCACTTTAAGGCGGTAAAATAAATCCACTCTGAATTTTCCGTCTTTGATCAAATCCACTAAGGATTTGCTGGAAGAGGCGATGATGCGGACGTCGGCTTTGATGGGTTCATCCCCCCCGTTCCTTTCGAACTCCTGCTCATTTAAAATTCTCAAGATTCGGTTTTGAATTGAGACCGAGGTGTCGGCAATTTCATCCAAGAATATTGTGCCCCCCTGGGCCTGCTCGAATTTTCCTATTTTGCGTGAAAAAGCCGAAGCCGAAGCCCCTTTTTCATGACCGAATAATTCCGATTCTAAAACTACTTCCGGCAATGAGGAACAGTTGATGGTTACAAACGGTTTCTCCCTGCGATTGGAGTTGTGGTAAATGGCTTTGGCTACTAGCTCTTTGCCGGTGCCGGATTCACCCAGAATCAATATGGGAGTATCGGTCTTGGCTAACTGTCCGATTAATTTGGCGATTTCAACCACTTCCGGTGATTTGCCGATTATCTCATCTGCTTCCACGGTTGTTTCTACGGTCTTGGTGTAATTGCTGGGAGGAGCGCCGTGGTCCGACAGAGCTTTTTTAATTTCACCGGAGAGCTTTTCTAAAGTGAAGGGCTTGGTGATAAACTCATAAGCCCCTTCTTTCATGGCTTCGATGGCAGTCTGGGTGGAAATGTAACCCGTCAGTATTATGACCGGCAGTTTGTTATTCTGCTCTTTGATTTTCTTCAAGACTTCCAGCCCCGATAAATCGGGGAGATTGACATCTAAAAGGACCAAATCCGGTTTAATCTGGGGGATGGAAGCCAAAGCTTTGGTCCCTTCGGTAAAAGCATAAAACTGGTAATCCCGGTTGAAAAACTGGGATATGTTTTTGGCTATTTCCTGGTCATCTTCGATTAAGCATATATTGTGCATAGACCTCTTTTTCTCTTTATTAATTAATCGGAAAATTTCCAGATTATATGAGAAGAATAATGACCGGAAAAATCATTTTCTTTTAGCCGAAAGTGAAGCATTTTGCAACTTGTTAAGTGAGGGGATTTCCCCATTATGAACCATAAATCTTTTTGACCTCGGAATTTTCTGGAAAAGTGAGGGCTGTAAGTGCCTGCATTTACTGGCTCTTTGGCGGTATCTACTCAACCAATTGAAAGTTTCTAGAAGAGATTTGGTCTTAAAATATCAGAAGTGACGAGAAGCCTTAGGATTTTACTTTAGTCAGGAGCTGTTATCTTCTTTACTCTGGCATAAAAAAGTTGAGCCCTGCAAAAAGGGCTCGACTTTGACCGCCATGAAAAAAACGAGAGGGGTTTTGTTAATTGAAAACCGCTTTGTCGAAAAAGTGCTGTTTGACCGATTTTACCAGAATCTTGAAGTCCTGCTCCAAGCTGTAATTATAGACATATTTTAAGTCCCAGAAGAGTTTCCTTTTTTTATCTTCTTTTTTGCTTTCGGTCAGATTCGCCAGCTTAGCCAGACCGGTTAGACCGGGCTTGACTTTCAGGCGCATCTTGTAATTATCATACTTCCGGTAGAGCTTTTCTGCCGCATGATAGGTTTCCGGCTCCGGGCCTACTATGCTCATATCCCCTTTAAATACAGTGAGTAATTGGGGCAATTTATCTAAGCTGGTCTTTCGCAGGAATTGGCTCATCCAGTATACATAAGGCCTATTCTGGTAGAAATCAAAGCTTAATTCGCTGGATTTTGACTCCTGAATTATGGTTCTGAATCTGTATAATATGAAGGGATTCCCCAGGTAATTATCCCTTCTGCGGTCTTTCTGACGGCTGTCATATTTGAAACGGATGGCTCTTAATCTTCTTCTGCCTTTTCTTCTCCGGTCCTGTCCTACTACCAGATGCTTTTCAAAAACCGGTCCGCCGGTGGTCACTTTAATGAATAGTGAAATCACCAAAATCAAGGGGAGTGTTATAATCAATCCCATACTCGCCAGGAGAAAATCGAGAAATCTTTTACTCCGGGTGGTTTTATTTTTTGAAAGCCATTCCGGCTCATCTAGAATGCTGGCGCTTGAGCCGGCAAAAAGATTGTTGGGGTTAGGGAAAAAGGACAGCTGTTCATCCAATGCTCGGGAATTGGTTACCAGCAAATCAGACTGTTGCAGTAAAAGCTTATCATTTTCCCAATCTTCTTGATTGATAAAACTCCAACCCATAGCTCCTCCTCCGTCTTTGGCCGCTTTGATTCGCAAAAATTCTGCCAGAATGAATTTTTTTAGGTTTGAGATTTTAGAAAAATAACCCCTTTTGTTCAATTTATGGACAGTGCTCAACTTATTGTTATTCATTTTATTATCTAGGTTAGTTATAGTATTTGTTTAATACAACAACCCCTCGGCCGAAAAAGAGATTTAAACAAACTATGGGAATAAGCCCATTTTTTGCAAAAGGATGCAACTTCTCAGCCCGGCTTTGCTAAAAGTTTCCTTTTTAGGTTATAAATTGAATACCGATAGTTTTCCCCTCCACCACTATTTAATAAGCAGGTATTAAAATATCCCGATTCGGGATTGTCAAGTATTTTTTTTGATTATAAGAGGAAGCGTATTACCAGATAAACCAGCAGTGCCAGAATTAAGGAGGTCGCAATCAGAAGATTTCTTTTGAAATTGGTTCTGAAAATCAGGGCTTTATAGGGCAGCGAGGTGGTGTCGGAGGAGACATCCTCCCCATCTAAAAAGCGGTAAATAATCTTCATCCCCTCTTCTTGGAAGGCTTGGAAAGAGGCCTCGGCCAATTTTTTATCCGCAAAAGAAGGGGTGCCGAAATAGCCGAACCCCTGGCCTAATTTCAAAGCCGCATCTGATTTGAGCTGGAGAGGGTTTTCAATCAGAACCGGCGGGAATTGGTTGAAACTTTCTTTGACTAAATCTGGCCGGATTTTTAACATCATAGAGGTTTCCCACCAGCCGGCATGGTAATCATATTTGAGGTTACTAACCTCTTTTTCATCCAGAGGTCTCTGTAGATTGGCCTGGATTTTCTCGATGAATTTCCCGAACAGAAAATCTACCGCGATTTTTCCGGTCAGGGATATCATTTTTATCCTGTATTTTCTGGAAATTTTTTTGGCCGCTTCTTCCAGGACCGCTATATGCCCGGCTCCCCCGTGAGCTGAAAAGAGCACAATGTGCTCAAATCCCCAGCTGGCTATAGATTTGCCGTAATCTTTTAATACTTCTAAAATTATTCTCTGACGGTGCACAACCGAGCCGACAAATTTGAAAACGTAAGTCCCTAAATAAAGAGGCGGAATCATAACCACATTCCAGTCCGGTTTGGTTTGAATCAACTCTTCGGCCGAGGTCTGGGCAAAAAATGAGGAGGTGAAAATATCCGTCCCTATCGGCAGGTAAGGGGCGTGCTCTTCTAAAGGGGAAATAGTTAAAAAGAACACTGTTCTATGTTTGTCCAACTCCTGCAGCTCCACGTAATTGAGCTCTTCTAATTTGTAAATGGGCATTATGGTTTATTTCAAAGTTTATCAAATTTTTCAAAAAAGGCAAGAAAATTGAAAGGCGGTTTGTCATTCTGAGTCCCGATTTATCTGGACGAAGAATCTCGAACTTACAAGAGGGATCCTTCACTTCGTTTACCCTGAGTCAGTCGAAGGGTTCAGGATGACGGGATTGTTTCATTACCCCTATTGACCTATATCTACAAGAAGAAGAATTTAAAATTTATAAAAAATACCTGAAACTTTTTTGACTTTTTTACATATACAAAAGTAGGGATTTAGAGAGGAAAAGGTACTCCTTTCAACCGACCATTTCCTACTCACCTATTATCACCCCTAGCGGTCGCCAAAAGCGGCCGCTTTGTTTTTCTGCATTTTATTCCATCTCCTTTTAGGGAGGTTTACCTCGAGTGTAATCGAGAGGGTTAGGGAGGGGCTTGTCCCGAGCTTTGCCGAGGGGTTTATCCCGAGCGAAGTCGAGGGGTCCGTGTACGTAGGGGTGGAGCTTGTCTCCACCCTTTTTTATTTTACAGACAGCAGGTTCCTGTGGGTTGTGGTGTTGAACCGGATTTAAAAAGAAAATTAATGAGATACACTATATCTGTAAGTAATAAATTTCCATCAGCGTTAACGTCTGCACGACAGGAAGGGTTTGGCTTTGGACCTGCTTTAAAAATATAATCTATTTTGAAGATTATGTCTGCCAGGTTAACTTCGCCATCGCCATTAGCATCTCCAGTTTTTGGATTGGCAGAGGTGCAGGGGAAATACTTGATGGTAGCGTAATCATTATCGGGCCAAACGGTGCCAAGGCTCCAACCAGTTACATACACATTCCCACTGTCATCTACCGCTAGGGCATTAGCCCCATCACCGCCATTCCCCGCGCCATTGTATCTTTTGACCCACAGAGTATCTCCAGAAGAAGAATACTTAATAGTAGCGTAATCAGTATAATTATAAGGATCACTGCCAACGCTAGAACCAGTCACATACACATTCCCGCTGTCATCTACCGCTAGGGCGGAAGCCTCATCATACTCATTCCCCGGACCATTGTAGCTTCTGACCCAGAGTGTATCTCCATCAGAAGAATATTTAATGGTAATATAATCCAAACCGCCACCAGCCACATACACATTCCCACTGCCATCAATAGCTAAGTCATGACCTCCGTAAACACCAAACCATAGAGAGTCTCCACTAGCTGAATACTTAATTGTACCGCTAGAACCAGTCACATACACATTCCCACTGCCATCTACCGCTAAGGTGTAAGCCACATCATAATTATTCCCCGGTCCGTTGTATCTTCTGACCCAGAGAGTATCTCCAGCATATGAATATTTAATGGTAGCGTAATCAAAAGTAGTACCACTCCAGCTATAACCAGTCACATACACATTCCCACTGCCATCCACCGCTAGGGCAACAGCCCCATCATTATCATTTCCCGGACCATTGTATCTTCTGACCCAGAGAGTATCTCCAGCAGATGAATATTTAATGGTAGCGTAATCAAAAGGAGTACCACTCCAGCTATAACCAGTCACATACACATTCCCACTGCCATCTACCGCTAAGCCGTTAGCCCTATCATCACTATTGCCCGGACCATTGTATCTTCTGACCCACAGAGTATCTCCAGCATATGAATACTTAATGGTAGCGTAATCACCAGAAGTTCCACTGCCTTTACTAAAACCAGTCACATACACGTTCCCGCTGTCATCCACCGCTAGGGCCACAGCCTCATCACGACCATTCCCCGGACCATCGTATCTTTTGACCCACAGAGTTTCTCCAAAAGGAGAATACTTAATGGTGGCGTAATCCTCATAGGGGTAGACCCCACTATAACCAGTCACATACACATTCCCACTGTCATCCACCGCTAGGGCAAGAGCATAATCAAAATTATTCCCCGGACCATTGTATCTGGCCACCCAGGCTTCGTACACTCCTTGTCCAAATGTAGAAGTTGTAAAAAACGAAATCGACAAAAATAGAAACATAAAACAAAAGTATATCACCAAAACGAGTTTTAATCTGGACATAACTACTCCCTATAAGGAATTAAGATAAATCTAAGCATTTAGCTCTCTAATAAGTTGTAGTTCAATATACATCTTGTCAAGTTCTTTTACAAAAAATTCACTCCAACTTCTGTAGTATTCAGACTTCGGCTCTATTAGTGTGGAAGGTATTAAGCTTCCTGGATGTACAAAGGTTTAAAAAAGCATTTAGGGCCCCTATAGCGACCTTTCAGGAACGCCCTCCGAACGTCTGCGCGTTTTCTCCGTGGGCGTACCGAGTGGGATGGCGCCTGTCCTCAAGCTTCGGCTCGAGGATCTTAAAGATAAATCAGTTTGAGTTTTTGGCTCTTTAACTCAATAAGGAAAATAAAAAAGACAAAAAAAACCAGGCCCCCGCCAAAGCGGGGGCTCTGGCTAAAATTAAAATTTAACTCTCTATCTCTTTGGGTGGGGTTAGTAAAATTCCCTCTCCTTTAAGGGGAGGGCAAGGGAGGGGTTAGTGATTTATATCCATTACCTGACCCAAACATCTAAGGGTTAAATCTCTGGGTTACCTCTGCATCTTCAGTTGGTGAATAAACCTTAAATTGGTCGGGACGCAGAGATTCATCTTTTTCCACTTGGATTTCCATTCTCAACTCTTTGTTCAATCTTCTCAACCTTTCCGAATCGTTCTGGGTAAAAATTACATACAGCCCCGGACTCAAAATCAGCTTATACCTTCTTTCCTCCGAACCAACCCTGGCTCTTCTGAACCAGCGTTCAATCTTGACCGCCACCGTCTCTTTGGATAAAATTCTGCCGGAACCCTCACAGGTCGGGCATAGCTCGGATAAAGCATGCACCAAGCTGGGACGGATTTTTTCCCTTGTCATCTGAATCAAGCCGAAATCGGAAATCGGCAGAATCGAGTTTTTAGCCCGGTCATTCCTGAAACCGTTTTTGAACTCTTCGAACAAGCGACGCCTATGTTCTCTGGATTCCATATCGATAAAATCAACCACGATCAAACCGCCCAAGTCCCGCAATCTGATTTGCCGGGCAATCTCCTTGGCCGCCTCTAGATTGGTTTTTAAAACCGTGTCTTCCTGCGAGGATCTTCCCACAAATCGTCCGGTGTTGACGTCGATGGTAACCATGGCTTCGGTATGGTCAATCACCACATAGGACCCCTTTTTAATCCAGACCTTCCGCTCCAGCATCTTGTCGATATCGGTTTCGATGTTCAAGGCGTCGAACAGGGGAATCTCGGCCTGGTAAAACATAAGTTTGGAAACCAGTGGGCGGGCAAAACTTTTGACGTATTTCAGAATTTTTTTATACTCATCTTTATTGTCTACCCAGACCCGGTCGATATCCGGGGTGAAAAAATCCCGCATGACCCCGAAGGTAGCAGACATTTCTTTGTGCAGAAGCACCGGAGCCGGTTTGCGATCCGACTGTTTTCTAATCTGATGCCACCGGCGCAGAAGATTTTTCAGGTCGGCTTTGAAATCCCGTTTATCTTTCCCCACTCCCACGGTCCGGATAATCACCGCCATGTTGCGGGGTTTGAGTTCGGAAATTATTTTTTTGAGACGTTTTTTCTCACTCCAGTCGGTAATTTTGCGGGAGACCGCTATATAATCTTCTCCCGGTGCTAAGACAATGTAGCGGCCCGGTAAAGAGACCTGAGTGGTGACTCGGGCTCCTTTGGTATCGATGGGTTCCCGTACTATCTGGACTAAAATTTCCTGTTCCTTCTTCAAAACATCCTGAATATTCACATGAGGTCTTTTTTTGACGAATTCCACCATCTCGTCTTCCATGATTTCGATTTCAAAGAAATCATTTTCCTGGGGGGCGATGTCGGAAACATGCAGAAAGACGTTTTTGCCGATTCCGATGTCCACAAAAGCGGCCTGCATCCCGGGGAAAATCGATTTGACGATCCCCTTGTAGATATCTCCCACTATTCTTTCCTGTTCCGGACGCTCTACCCACAGCTCTACTAATTTTTTGTCTTCTAAAAGCGCAATCCGGGTCTCGTACTGGCTGACATTTATGGCAATTTCTTTTTCCATTATATGAATTTTTCTCCTGTTTTAACTTTGTAACCTCTGACAAATTCTTCTCCTGAAATAATTTTTTTCCCTTCTAATTGTAAAGAAAGCAGTCGCAGACTGCCCTGACCGGTTTTAACTGCTAAGCCCCCTTTATCCGATGCCAAAATGATTTCTCCGAAGCCATCCGAATGGCTCTTCTCATCCAGAGTTTCCGTTTTAAAAATTTTAACAATTTTATCCTTATAGGTGGAAAAAGCTCCCGGCTCCGGTGAAAGTCCCCGGATTAAATTTTTTATTTTCAGAGCTGAATTACTCCAATTTATCCTACAATCCTCTTTTTTTATTTTGGGGGCTTTGCTGCTTTTGGAATTGTCTTGCGGAAGTGGCTTAAAATCAGGTTGTTGAATTAAATTCAAACTTTCCACCAAAGCATCAGCCCCTATTTTAGATAATCTTTCCGAAAGTTCTCCGTATGCCTCATCCGGTGAAATTATCACTTTTTTTTGCAGAATAATTTTTCCGGCGTCCACTTTTTTTTCAATCACAAAAGTGGTGACTCCGGTTTCTTCATCTCCGTTTATCAAAGCCCACTGAATCGGAGCCGCCCCGCGATATTGGGGCAGAAGTGATGGATGCAGATTGATGGTTCCCAAAGGAGGCAGAGAAAAAATTTCTTCCGGCAGTATAGTGAATGCTACTACTACGATCGCATCCGGATGCAATTTTTTTAATTGATTTAAAAATTCTGCGGATTTCAAATCCGTAGGTGACAAAATCGGCAATTTTCTCTCCTGGGCAAAAGTTTTAACCGGCATGGGGGAGAGTTTCAAACCCCGTCCCTGTGGCTTATCCGGACTGGTGACAACCGCAGTCACATTAAAGTCATTTTCCAGCAATGCTTTCAAACTGGGGATGGCAAACCAGTCATTCCCCATAAAGATTACCTGCATAGGTATCGGGTAGGCAGATTTTTGCCTCTCTTGAAGCTTTTAAAATTTTGTAAAAGCTTTCGGTTAAATTTTTTAAAAAAACTTTCTCTTAAATAGTCAATAATAGTCCAGGATAGTATTTATTATTGACTATCCTTGACTAAAGAACTTTTCTTGACTTCTAAAGCTTTCTCTGAAATTTTGTTTAACTGGGAATCTATCTGCTCTCGTTTAATTTTGCTTAAGTGGTCTATAAATAAAATTCCGTTCAGATGGTCCAGTTCATGCTGCATTACCCTAGAGAGTAAATCCTCAGCCTGAATCGTAATTTCTTTGCCAGATATATCTATTCCTTTGAAGGTAACTTTTTTAGCCCGCACCACGTCCTCAAAAATACCGGGAATCGACAGGCAACCTTCTTCCCCGATTATCTCCCCGGCTTTATCCACCAAAACCGGATTAATTATGGCCAAGGGTTTTTCGCCTTCTTTGACGTGGGACAGATTCACTACGAAAACTCTTTTCAAAACTCCGACTTGGTTGGCCGCCAGCCCCAGGCCATTCTCTTGTTTTAAGGTCTCCAACATATCCGAGACCAGCTTGACTACGGAGTCATCCAGCTTCGGGATTTCACCTGCTCTTTGTCTTAAAACCGGGTCTCCGTAAATTTTAATCGGTAAAACCACCATCAGGAGTTTCCTTTTTCAATTCTTCCGGCGATGGAACTTCTCAAAAATTCAACTTTGGTATTATCATCGACTTTCACCACCACCGTGTTCTCTTTCTCATTGAAGCTGGCGATGGTTCCCAGCATCCCAGCGTTGGTGACTACTTTATCCCCTTTCTTCAACTCGGTCAGCATTCTCTGGTGGGCTTTCTGCTTTTTCTGCTGGGGCCTTAGCATCAGAAAATAGATTATCACAAAAATCAATATGAAAGGCAAAAAAGCCAAAAAACCGCCGCCACCCTGCTGTCCACCTTGCGTTCCCATTAAGAAAACTTGCTCGGTCACTTTATCCTCCAATTTGTAGTAAGATAATAGATTTTGTTTCGTTTGTGAAATGTTTTTGAGCCATTTGAGAAAAATTTTATGGTCGGGTACGGGGACCCGACCCTACCCATAAAGATTCTTTCAAGGGTAGCTCTGGGTCCCTGTACCCAGAGCCAAGCTTAATTATGAAATCAAACTCTAATTCATAAAATGGTCATTACAAGATAATCAAACGGCCTTAATCGGCCCCTCTCCTCGGCCTTCGATAAATTGCCGGACAATGGGATTGGTGGTATTTTTGGTCTCCTCCGGAGTACCGGTAAAAATTATCTTTCCTTCATACAGCATGGCAATCCGGTCTGCTATTTTATATGCGGCCACCATATCATGCGTAACCGCAATGGAAGTTACCTTTAATTTATTGCGCATATCTATAATTAAATGGTTGATTACATCCGCCATAATCGGGTCCAAGCCGGTGGTCGGTTCGTCATATAAAATACATTCTGGCTCCATGGCAATGGCCCGGGCTAATCCTACCCTTTTTTTCATACCACCGGAAAGCTGGGCTGGCTTTAAATTTTCTATGCCGGAGAGACCGACCCAGCTCAATTTTTCCTGGACAATTTCCTGAATTTCTGGTTTTGACAAATTGGTGTGTTCTCTTAATCCTAAGCCGACATTTTCTTCTACCGTCAAAGAGTCAAACAAAGCCGAGCCCTGAAAAAGCATCCCGAATTTCTTTCTGATTTCATACATCTCTTCGGCTTCGAACCTGGTTATTTCCTCTCCGTCAACCACGATGCGCCCGGTATCCGGTTTTAATATTCCGATGATATGTTTCAAAAGCACCGATTTTCCGCAACCGCTGCGGCCGATAATTACAATGGTTTCTCCCTTCTGTATGGATAAATCCACTCCCCGCAAAACCTCGTTATCCCTAAATTTTTTGTGCAAATCGGAAATTCGAATCATTTATGCTTTACGCAGATGAAAATTTAACCGGTTCCGAAAACCACCGAAGCCACGAAGTAATCGGCCACTAAAATTAAAACTATGGAGACCACCACCGCTCTGGTGGTGGCTTTTCCCACCCCTTCGGCTCCCCCTTCGGTTCTGAATCCCTGATAACAGCTGATGGTGGTGATGATAGTTCCGAAAACAAAGGATTTTAGCAGACCGGCTGTTAAATCGGTCATTTTAAAGAAAAGTTTGAAACTGGTCAAGAAAGTGTGGGAAGAGACGTTTAAAAAGCTGGATGCTACAAACAATCCTCCTACGATGGCGATAAAATTGGCAATGATGGTCAAAAGCGGTACCATAATAAATCCCGCCAGAACCCGCGGAAAAGCTAAATAGCGGATGGGACTGATGGCTAAACTTTCCAGTGCATCAATCTGCTCGGTCACTTTCATAGTACCCAATTCAGCCGCCATCCCGGCTCCTACTCTTCCGGCGATGACCACCGCGGTCAGAACCGGACCTAATTCAATTAGAATGGCTTTGGCAACTGCCGAACCCAAATACCGCATGGAGAGTAAATCTGAAAACTGATAGGCGGCCTGGACCGAGGTGACTGCTCCGGTGAAAAGGGAGGTTAAAATTACCAGGGGGATGGAATTCACCCCGATATAGAGCATCTGCTCAGTGACTAAGTGGGTTCTGGAAATTCCTCTGGGGAAAGTTTTGATTATATCTTTGATAAAAAGAGAAACACCCCCCACATCCCTGACCAAGGTCAGAGATTTTTTTCCGATAAAAACTAGCGGGTTCTCCCTAACTAAATTCATTTACTTACAGTATCCAGACGGGCATTATATTATATGGTGAACCTGCTGAACCATATATGGTGAACTCGTTGAACCATTAAAATGGTACTTGCTCTTCGGTGAAGCGCCTTTCCAGATTTTCAAAGCGGGCATAATCTTTGACGAACGCCAGTTTGATATCTCCGGTGGGACCGTTGCGGTGTTTGGCTATGATAATTTCAGCGGCTCCCTCGGTGAGAGAGCCGTCTTTGAATTTCTGGATTTCATAGAATTCCGGTCTGTAGACTAACAAAACCAAATCCGCATCCTGTTCAATGGAGCCGGATTCTCTCAAATCCGCCAGTTGTGGCTTCTTATCGGTGCGGTCTTCGGTCTTGCGGGACAGCTGTGAAATAGCCATTACCGGAATGTCCAACTCTTTGGCTAAACTTTTTAGCGATTGGCAGATTCCTGAAATCTCCTGCTGTCTGGATTCCACATTTCTGGGACCCTGCATCAGTTGTAGATAATCAATCACCAGCATCCCTATATTTTCCCTGTGTTTTAATCTGCGGGCTTTGGCTCGCAGTTCAAAAAGTCCGATGGCCGGAGTATCGTCTATAAAAATTTTGGCTTCGGACAAAGGTCCGGCCGCGATGGATAAATTGGCCCATTCCCGGTCCGAAAGTTTTCCGATTCGCATCCGGTGAGAGGATAAACGGGCATGACTGCATAACATTCGCAGAGCTAACATTTCTTTGCTCATTTCTAAGCTGAAGATACCGACCGGTATTCCGAAAAGTATGGCACAGTTGGAAGCCACGGACAATGCCAGAGAGGTTTTTCCCATAGAAGGTCTACCAGCCAGTACCACCAGATCCGAGGCCTGAAAACCGGCGGTCATCTCGTCTAGTTTTTCAAAACCGGAAGGGATCCCTGTAATGGAACCCACTTTTTTGTGATATTCTTCGATCTCGGCAAAGGTTTTGGGCAAAAGGGCACCTAAGTGGATAAATCCTTCTTTGATTTTTTTCTCGGCAATGCCGAAAATCTCCATTTCGGCCTGGTCTAAAAGTTTATCCACCGCCTGAGTGGGGTCAAAACATTTCTGAACTATTTCTGTGGAGGATTCAATCAGCTTTCTTAAAATGGATTTCTCCAAAACAATTTTGCAGTGATGCTCTATATTGGCGGAAGTTGCCACACCGCTGGCTAAATCCGCCAAGTAGCTTCGGCCACCCACATTTTCCAGCTGTTTTCTTTTGTTCAGCTCTTCGGCTAAGGTAATCATGTCGATGGGCTGATTGTTATCATAAAGATAAATGATGGCAGAATAAATTTTGCTGTGGGCTTCTTTATAAAAAGCGTCATCATAAACAATATCGATGGCTTTATTTATGGCTTCCTTATCCAGAAGCAAAGCCCCCAAAATGGCCTGTTCGGCCTCTATGGCCTGGGGCGGAATCTTCTCGTTAAAATCCGGCATGATATATCTAACTCCATTAAGTTTAGGTATGGTTCAATTTTTTATATCAAATTAAAAGTCAGCACTTTTATTTTCCGGTCTGAACCAGAATCAATCAGGCGGACAACTTTTCGTATTCTTTTCTCAAAAGCTTCATATCTTCCCAGGTTTCTTTTTTATATTCAGGGTATCTTAAAAGAGCCGCCGGATGATAAGTAACCATCAGTTTGATTCCGTTGTAATCGTGAATCTTCCCCCTTAATTTACCCAAGGCCTCTTTGGTTTGCAAAAGATATTGACCGGAAATTCTGCCCAGGCAACAGATAATCCGGGGTTTAAGCAGTTCAATCTGCTTTAATAAATAAGGATGGCAGGTATCCATCTCATCTGTCTCCGGGGCTCGGTTCTCCGGTGGCCGGCATTTGACCATGTTGGCAATGTACACTTCTTCTCGTTTAAAATTGATAGCCGCTAAAATTTTGTCCAGCAGTTGACCGGCTCTCCCTACAAATGGCTCCCCCTGCAAATCTTCATCCCGGCCCGGTGCCTCACCTATAAACATCAGTTTGGCTTTAGGGTTTCCCACTCCAAAGACGAACTTTGTTCGTCCCTTGGCCAGCCGGCACTTGGTGCAGCCGTGGATTTTGGAATTCAGTTCGGCCAATGTTTTGCTGTCCTGCCAATTTCCGTTGCTGCTGACAGCAGATTTTTTTACCGTCTTTTTGCTCATATATAATTCATTTAATCCCAATTCCGCCTGTTGTTCTAAGTAGTTCGTGACTAAATAAATTAAATCAGATTTTTTAGTCATTTGGTTACACCCTCCGGCTTTGCCTTCGGGTATCCCGTAGGTACACCATGGCGTAGCCATTATTTTTTGATTAAATAGAGAACCTCATCTAAGATTTTATTGGCTAATTCAGTTTTGGGCATTAAAGGGAGCTTTTTTAATTTTCCCATGCCGTTTATCAAAGTTGCCTGATTGGAATCCGAACCGATGGCTTCGGGCCCGTTGACTATCACCATATCCAGTTTTTTATCTTTCATCTTCTTTTTAGCATTTTCAATCTGATTATCCGTCTCCAGGGAGAAGCCGATCAGAATCTTTCCGTTTTTGTTTTTGGAAATCTCCTTTAAGATATCAACCGAAGGTGAAAGCTCCAAAACTTTTCCGGCTCCATTTTTCTTTATTTTGTGATGGGAAGCTAATTTGGGCTGGAAATCGGAAACCGCAGCAGTCATAAACAAAATATCATTTTTATCCAAGTGTGATTTTACGGCTTTGAACATCTCCTCGGTGGTGCTGACCGGAATTAAATTTATCTGAGGAGAAGCTGTTAAATCGGAAGCAGTTGAAATTAAAGTAACTTTAGCTCCACGTTTCAAAGCTTCGGAAGCCAGAGCATATCCCATTTTGCCGGAAGAGCGGTTGGAAATGAAGCGAACCGGGTCAATCGGCTCTTTGGTGCCGCCGGCAGTGACTAAGATTTTTTTTCCGGCTAAATCTTGCCTGGGTAATAACATTTTCACCACGTATTCTACAATCTTTTCCGGTTCAGCTAATCTCCCTTGCCCTTCTTCCCGGCAGGCCAAATCACCAACCTCAGGGTCGATGAAACGATAACCCAATTTTTTCAGATGAGCGATATTTTCCTGTACAATCGGATTCTCATACATCTTCACATTCATAGCTGGAGCAATCACTATGGGGCTCCGGGCGGAGATTATTACCGTAGTCAAAATATCATCAGCAATTCCACCTCTGATTTTACCAATCAAATTGGCAGTAGCCGGAGCGATTAAAATTAAATCAGCCCATTGAGCCAAGGAGATATGGTGGGTGGCGACAAATTTATTTTCCGGAAACATCTCCGTTACCACTTCTTTTCCGGATAGAGTTTCAAAAGTTAAGGGGGTTACAAACTTCTGGGCGGATTGGGTCATAATCACTGTGACTTCTGCATTCAGACTGACTAATTTGCGGACAATTTCGCAGGATTTGTAAACCGCAATCCCGCCGGTGACACCTAAGATGATTTTTTTACCTGATAACATGGTTCGCTATTTTATTTATATTAAGTTTAGCGCGGCTGGTAAATTGTATCCCTGTTGGTCGAGTCTGAATATATGGCGGATTCCGGAGGAACAATTCTCACATTTCTTCCTTCTGTAATAATCGGGGGAGGACCAAGGTCTCTTATAGATTTTATTATTAAGATATTCTTGGAGGTGTCAGCTAATGATTGAGGCTGGTCTGTGACCTCACCTCTCACTTCTATCACAGTTCCTTTCCCATTATGATAAATGAATCCTTTCTTGGGATATTTAGGCCTTTCTCCCTTTTCTTTAACTCTGGACTTTGCTCTATTAGTTTGTAAAACTCTTCTTCCATTTTCCTTAGTTCTTCATCTGTGTATATTTTTAGCAAGCATGAATTCACGCCGATACCTACCACGAATTTGCCAGGCTTGATAGGTCTCAAGACTAATGAAATGCTATACTCGTTCCCTTTCTCCAAAATACCCGACCACCCGGGATTACCAGTAACTAAGACCAAACCAGAATCGAACGTCACTACTGCTTCATCTGGGTGTTTTGTTTTATGTGGTACTTCCTCCAACGGCTTAAACTTAAAAATTACTGTGTTTTCTTTCCCTACCTCCCAGTTACCATTGTGAATGATAGACATCTCCATCTTTAGAGATGGTATCGATGGTTGGGTGGCATAACTTATGGAAAAAATTAACATGCTAAATAATGATAGACAAATAATTTTCTCAATTTTTTTCATGGCTTTCCCTCCTTATTGATAACTTGTTTCTCCCAACAACACAGCTGAACAGATTACGATTTAAAATAATAAAATAATCAGCTAAAATCAAGTTATACTTTTAATGCTTAAAATGCCTCACACCAGTAAATACCATGGCAATTTTATACTTGTTTGCGGTGACAATAACCTCCTGGTCATATTTTGAGCCACCCGGCTGAATAATAGCCACAATTCCGGCTTTAGCCGCCTCTTCCACCCCGTCCGGCATAGGAAAAAAGGCATCCGAAGCCATAACCGAATCGGCCGCTCTATATTCCGCTTTCCGGATGGCTTTGATGACCGAATCCACCCGGCTGGTCTGTCCCTCCCCGATTCCCACGGTTTTTTTACCGTGGGCTATCACTATGGCGTTGGATTTAACATGCTTACAGATTTTCCAGGCGAATTTTAGCGCTTTCAGCCGGTTCGAAGTGGGTTGCGATTTTGTCACCACTTTCCAGTATTTTTCGTTGGCCGGATCTTTATCCGGAGTCTGGACCAAGGCTCCTCCCTTGATAATCTTAATCTGCTTTTCTTCCTTTAGATTAAGCAGTTTTCCGTAAGCCAAAATCCTCCGATTCTTTTTAGTCATCAACAATTCCAAAGCTCTTTTATCATACTCCGGAGCTAAAATACATTCCACAAAAGTGGTCTCGTTGATTTTTCGGGCGGTCTGATAATCCACTTTTTTATTCAGACCCACGATACCGCCATAAGCAGACAGAGGGTCTGATGCCAAAGCATCCTCATAGGCCTTGGCTAAAGTTTCCCCGCAGGCCGCACCGGTGGGGTTGGTATGTTTGATAATAACCGCCAACGGCTCTTCAAAATCGGCTATCATATCTAAAGCCGCTTCCAAATCCACCAGATTGTTATAGGAAAGCTCTTTGCCGGAAAGAATTCTGCAATTCAAGAGGCTGGTCCCGGCATAAGCAAAATCACGATAGACGAAAGCCTCTTGATGCGGATTTTCCCCGTAGCGCAGAGGTTTCTCCTTTTTGAAACTCAGATTCAGATATTTGGGAAACTCCCCGGATTTATCCAGGTTGCCGGAAAAATATTTTTCGATCAGGGTATCATAGTGGGAAACCGAGCTGAAAGCTTCCCGGGCTAATTTAAGTCTGGTGAGCCAGCTCAAACCACCCTGATTTTGCAGCAGTTCCTGGATGATTCCGAAATACTGATGCGGGTTGGTCACCACAGCCACATATTTGAAATTCTTGGCCGCGGCCCTGACTAAAGCCGGACCCCCGATATCTATCTGCTCCAGAACTTCGGCTTGAGAAATATTTTTTTTGTGAACCGTCTCCTCAAAAGGATATAAATTGACTACCACAAGGTCGATCAAAGGAATTTCCTGAGAAAGCAGATCTTTTTGCTGTTTTTTATCGCTTCGCAGGGCTAAAATTCCGCCGAAAATTTTGGGATGCAGGGTCTTTACACGTCCGTCTAAAATTTCCGGAAAGCCGGTAATTTGCGAAACCGCCGTGGTCTTGATTTTCCATTCCTGCAGTTGTCTCAGGGTTCCTCCGGTGGCAATGATTTCGACTCTGAATTTAGCCAGACAATCTGCCAATCTCTTGAGCTCGGACTTATCCGAAACAGAGATTAAAGCCCGTCTGATTTTGACTGTCCCTGAAGCTGGATTCATTTCACCACATTTTCCTGAGGAACCAAGGAAAGATAGGCCTGTTTATACTTCTCCAAAGTTTTCTTTATCACTTCCGCAGGCAGGCTGGGACCCGGAGGAGTTTTGTCCCAGTCGATGGATTCCAGATAATCCCGGATATACTGCTTGTCGAAACTGTCCTGCGGCTCACCCGGATGGTAATCGGTAGCGGACCAGAAGCGGGATGAATCCGGCGAGAAGATTTCATCGATTAAAATCAGCTGGTCGTTTAAAATCCCGAATTCAAATTTGGTGTCGGCAATGATAATCTTTTTCTGATAAGCATAATCATAAGCTTTCTTGTAAATAGCCAGAGATTTTTCTTTCAGAAGCAGGGCCAGCTGCTCCCCTACCAGGTCGGACATCTGCTCAAAAGAAATATTTTCATCATGCCCGCTTGAGGCTTTGGTGGCCGGAGTGAAAATCGGCTGGGGGAGTTTGGCTGATTCAATCAAAGAAGCCGGAAATTTTATTCCTTTGACTTCCACGGTATTTCCTTTGGAATCTTTGCGGGTCAGAACATACTCTTTCCACAGGGAGCCGGAGATATAACCCCGCACCACGCATTCGATATCAATTCTTCTGGCTTTTTTGACCAGCATGGAACGGCCTTCCAAGATAGCCCGATATTTTTGTAAATTTTCCGGATATAACTCTACTTCGGCCGCGATAAGATGGTTGGGGACAATATCGGAGACATACTCAAACCAGAAGACCGACATGGAATTCAAAATTTTCCCCTTACCCGGAATTCCATTGGGTAAAACCACATCAAAAGCCGAAATCCGGTCCGTGGCTATGATCAAAAGCTTATCCCCCAAATCATAAACGTCCCGCACTTTTCCTCTGGCATAAAGGGGATACTCTTTGATATCCGTGCTAAGAACCGCTTCCTCCTGAAATTCTTTAGCCATCTTTCCTCCCTAATTTTTCAAGTTAAAAATCCCTTTATACCCGAAACAGCGGAAAATATAAAACTCAGTGATTTTTCCACCTCTTTTATATACTGAAAATCTCACCGGTATATCAACTTTCTTAAATAATTTTCTTAAATTTTCCGGGGTCTTGTAGCGGTTTCTTTGGTCATAAACGAAAATCGCATTCCTCCCCTTGAAATCAGCAGGGTTGGCCCAGAAATCGTATGCCAGACCCGGTCTTCCCACAAAATTATTGGAATAGACCTCCGGTCTTCCCGGCAGGTAGAAAGCCAGCTCACTGGCTGTTTTGTATTCATAGCCGATTATGATGGGTTCTCCTTTTTCATTCATCTCCTGCTTCACCTGCTCAATTTTTCGGGCTAACTCTTTCCATTCTGCCAATGCTTCTCCGGCGTTTATTCCCAAGGGTAATATGGGAGCCAAATATCCCAGAACAGAAAAAATAAAACTAATTACGACAGAAGTCAAACCCCAAATCTTAAAACTTTTTTGGCTTGACCATCCCGTCAGGGATTTAACTTCAACTTTTTTGAAATATATGACCACCAGCGCCAAAATAGCAGTTACATAACCCGGCGCCACCCAGTTGATTTTTATCCAGTAATTGAAGGAAACCAGGGTGAAGAAAACCAGGATTGGCGCTGACCAGAAAAAAAGTGCCAGCGAGACACTGTCTTTGTTTTTGAACCCTTCTTTCCCAATTTTCACTACAGCATAAATAATCCCGGCATAAATCAAAGGAGAAACCAGTCCCATCTGTGAACCCAAATAGGCAAAGAAATCCCTGAGAGAGAAAGATACCAACTCCCCCATTCTGCGGGTGGTCTGGAATCCGAATGAAGCCCAGTGAGTCTGGGCGTTCCAGATTAGCACCGGAGAAAAAACGAGCAGAGAAAGCAAAACCGCCAGATAGGGTTCTCTTCTTTTAAACCAGAAACGGTGTAATGGAGAAAATAGTAAAAAAGCCGAAACTGAAATAGGAATAAAAATAGCAGTATATTTCGACAACATCGCCAGCCCCAATGAGATTCCCAGGCCATACCAGTAATTTGATTTATCCTCAACAATAATTTTGCGAAAGAAATAGAAAGATAAAATCCAGAAAAATAAAAGCAGAGCATCCGGGGTGAAGATGACCGAGCCGATGTTGAAAATTAAAATGGAATTCAAAACCAAGAAGAAATAGAAGCCGATTTTGGCATTAAAAAGTAGTTTTCCGATTTTAAAACAAAACAGACCGGATAAAAAAGCCAATATCGGGCAAGCCAAACGGACCGTAAATTCACTAACCCACAATTTAGTCGTCAGAAAAATCAGCCAGGCCTGTAGTGGCGGATGGTCAAAGTAGCTCAAAGCCAGATGCTGGGAATAATTCCAGTAATAGGCCTCTTGGGGCGCTAAGGGTATCAGGTTGATGTAAATTAACCGGAAAAAGAGGAAGGCCGAGGATGTCAGCCAGAAAAGTTGAGTATATTTCTTATCTTCCACTATTTTTAATATAAACTTTCCGGCCCTTAATTAAAATTTTATTCTGGGCAAAAAGCCCGATTACATACGGATAAACCTGATGCTCGATTTTCAATACTCTTTTCTGTAAACTCTCCGCTGTCTCACTATCTCGGACAGGAATTTCTTTTTGAAAAATAATCGAACCGTGGTCATATTTTTCATCCACCAAATGAACCGAAACCCCGCTAGTTTTAGCTTTTGATTTCAGCACCGCTTCGTGAACGTGTATTCCATACATTCCCTTACCGCCGAAGCGAGGCAGTAAAGCCGGATGAATATTGATAATTTTATTTCTAAATTTTCTCACAACTGACGGGGAAAGTTTTTTCATATATCCGGCCAGGGCTATCAAATCAATTTTTTCTTTTTTGAGAATAGATACTAGTTTGTGGTCGAATTCTTTTGGAGAGGCAAACCGTTTTTGTGAAAGATGTAATGTTTTGATTTTATTTCTTTGACCTCTCTTTAAAGCGTAAGCATCGCTATTGTTGGAGATTACTATTTTTATTCTAGCTCTTAATTTTTTCTTTTTAATAGCATCAATAATAGCTTGCAGATTGGTCCCGGAGCCGGAAGCCAAAACCGCCAGGTTAAAATTTTTCATGAACTCAATTTTTCTTTCAGAATCTGATTCACCACAGAAGGATTGGCTTTCCCCTTGGTTTTCTTCATCACTTCCCCCACAAAAAACCCGAAAACTCTCTCCTTGCCGCTGCGGTATTTTTCCACCTCACCCGGATTTTCCCGCAAAACCGATTCAATGACAGATTCAATTTCTTTGGTGTCAGTGACCTGAACCAACCCTTTTTCCTGAATAATTTTTTCACTGGATAAACCGGTCTCGGCCATTTCCACAAAAACATCCTTAGCCATTTTCCCTGACAGTGTACCCGAATCAACCTGTTTCAGCAAACTGGCTAATTCTTTAGGAGGCACTTTGAATTCTGAAACGGAGATTTTCCGCTCTTTTAATTCTCTCAAAACTTCCCCCATCACCCAATTGCTGACAGCTTTAGAATTGGGATAATTTTTCACACACTCTTCATAATAGTCAGCCAGTTTTTTTTCAGTAGTCAAAAGTTCCGCATCGTATTCCGGAATCTGATATTGCTTAATGAAACGTGTTTTACGGGCCTCCGGCAATTCGGGCAAGCTCTGTTTAATCTTTTCAACTATTGTTATTGTGGGGGTTCCAAATTTTTCTTCTGAGCGTATACCTCCTATACCCGAAATTGTTTGCGGATGGAACTTTAAAACCACCAGATCCGGCTCCGGGAAATAGCGATAATCATGCGATTCTTCTTTGCTTCTCATGGGAGCTATCAGCTCCTTTTCCGCATCCCACAATAAAGTTTCCTGAATAATTCTGCCACCGGACTCGATTATTCCGATTTGTCTTTCCATCTCAAAATTTAGAGCTTTTTCCACCGCTTTGAAAGAGTTCATATTTTTTACTTCGGTTTTGGTTCCTAATTTGGTTTGAGCGATTGGCCGCACCGAAACATTGGCATCGCAGCGCAAAGAGCCCTCTTCCATGTTGCCGGAGCAAATTTCCAGATACTCTAAAATTTGTTTTAATTTGTTCAAAAATAAAGTGGCTTCTTTGGGTGACCGCATATCCGGCTGGGTGACAATCTCAATCAAAGGAACGCCACAGCGATTCATATCTACCAAGGTCTCCCCTTTTTGTTTAACATTGGAAGAAGTGTTGGTATAGGAATTATCTTCTGAATGCAAGGATTTTCCGGCATCTTCTTCCAGATGAATTCTGGTCAAATGGATTTTCTTTTTGGCTTTTGATTCGGGAATTTCAATTTCAACCGAGCCGCCGGTGGACAAGGGCTGGTCATATTGAGAAATCTGATACCCTTTGGGCAGATCCGGGTAAAAATAATTTTTGCGGGCAAAAATAGAATGTGGAGCAACAGTTCCACCCACTGCTAAAACCATCTTGACCGCATACTCCACCGCTTTTTTATTTAATACCGGCAGAACCCCCGGCAGACCTAAACAGACCGGACAGGTTTGAGAATTCGGGTCAGCCCCATAGGAAACAGAGCAGCCGCAGAAGATTTTAGAATCCGTCAGAAGCTGGGCGTGAACCTCCAGACCGATTATGCTTTCGTATTTCATATCGGAAATAAATTTTTTACTTCCCCTCCTTATGTGTAGGCTGTGGTAAAATTTCCATCCATTGAAATAGAGGCGCATCAGATACGTCTATTTGACTCCCTCCCAGTCCTGCTAATCTTACAATAATAGATGTTATGGAGTCTGGTGCAACTCTGACCCCTCGGATTGTTGCTTCCCTAAATTGCCTTGCATCGATAGACAAATGGTATGATCCGGGTTTTGTTTCTCTGAACTCAAATTCCCCGTTATTATTTGACTTCGTTTGGAATACTGCACTCATAGAATCAGTAGAGAGTTCTACAATGGCAAGTGGAACTGGTTTGGCTTGTTCCGAGTTGTCGTATACGACCCCCTTTATCTCCCCCCATCGAGGATGATTAACCTGATTCTTTTTTGTATAAGTCGAACATGAAGTCAATAATAGTATCCAACAGGTGCAAATAAAGAGATTAATGACACTTACTGGAAAGAACAAGTTTCTTTTTTCCGTTGTATGTGAGTTCAAAAAGTGCATCATCACGCCAAAACCTATATTTTTACTTTATAAAAACTAGACTTATTCAAGTTTTAAGATTCTGTTCCAGCATATAAGCCGCTTTAAAAATAGTCTCTTCTGCTAATGGCTTCGCCAGAATCTGCAGACCAATCGGCAGACCGGCTTTAGATTTTCCACAAGGGATTGAAATGGCCGGAATACCAGCTAAATTGGCTGACACGGTAAAAATATCAGACAAATACATGGTCAATGGGTCCTCTATTTTTTCACCCAAACCAAAAGCTACAGTGGGGGAAGTTGGCATAATCACGATATCAAAATCTTTGAAAACATTATCAAAATCCTGCTTGATGAAAGTTCTCACCTTCTGACCCTTGCCGTAATAGGCCTCATAATATCCGGCTGACAGAACATAAGTCCCTAACATAATTCTTCTTTTTACTTCGTTACCGAATCCCTCTCCTCTGGTATTCTGGTATAGTTCTAACAGTTGCGAGCTATCTTTACTGCGATAACCATATTTAACTCCGTCATAGCGGGCCAAATTAGAAGATGCTTCGGCCGTGGCAATTATATAATAAGTAGCAATAGCATATTCCATATACGGTAAAGAAACTTCGGAGACAGACCAGTTTAATTTCTCCATCAATTTAATCGCTTTTTTCACCGCTTCTTCCACATCCTTTTCATTCCCAGCACCGAAGGCCTCTTTGGGCACAGCCACTTTGAATTTGGTTTTGTAGGAGTCCAGAGTTTTCAGATAATCTTTTGAGGAAATTTTCAGAGAAGTAGAATCATTCGGGTCATGCCCTGAAATCACACCGAAAAGCAAAGCCGAATCTTTGACATCTTTGGTGAGCGGGCCAATCTGGTCCAAAGAAGAGGCGAAGGCAACCAAACCATATCGAGAGACGGTTCCATAAGTAGGTTTTAATCCCACCACTCCGCAGAGAGCAGCCGGCTGACGAATCGAACCGCCGGTATCTGAACCCAAAGCCATGGTCGCTAAACCAGAAGCCACAGCTACCGCAGAACCACCGGAAGAGCCACCCGGAACTTTTTTTAAATCATGGGGGTTTTTGCTGGGACCGAAATAAGAGTTCTCCGTGGATGAACCCATGGCAAATTCATCCAGATTGGTCTTGCCGATTATAATGGCATCTTCTTTTTTTAATTTTTCAACCACTGTGGCATTATAAGGAGGGACAAAATTATCTAAGATATGGGAGCCGCAGGTGGTCTTAACCCCTCTAAGGCAGATATTATCTTTGACAGCGATTGGAATTCCGGCTAACGCCCCCAGTTTTTGTTTCTGGGAAACTTTTTTATCTACAATTTCAGCCGACTTCAGAGCCGATTCTTCAGTAAGCGTTAAAAAAGAATTGAGAGATTTATTCTTCTTTTTTATCTCGTCTAAAAAGGAGGCCACCGCCTCTTTACAACCGGTCTCTCCTTTTTTAATCAGCTCCCGTAACTCCCAGCCCTTAAGTTCAGCAAGTTTCAATCTCGCTCCAGTTATAAAATAGAAAGATATTTTTGAATTTCATACTGGCTGACATGCACCCGGAATTCATCCCATTCTTTTTTCTTGTTGGCAATCAACCGGTTGAAAATGTGGTCACCCAGGGTCTCCTGCATCAGCTCTGATTTTTCAAAAAGTTTGATGGCATTTTCCAGAGAATCCGGCAGAGTGTCGATTTTATTTTTGGCTCTTTCTTTGGGAGTCATGTCGTAAATATCCTCTTCCACCGGCTCGGGTAAAGCATAGTTTTTCTCAATCCCTTTTAATCCGGCGGCTAACATCACCGAGAAAGCTAGATAAGGATTGCAGGCCGGGTCCGGAGAGCGGAGTTCGATTCGGGTAGCTTTTTCTTTTCCCAGTTTGTACATCGGAACCCGGATTAAAGAGGAGCGGTTTCTTCTTCCCCAGGAGATATAGACCGGAGCTTCGTAGCCCGGGACTAATCTTTTGTAAGAGTTTACCCACTGGTTGGTAACTAAAGTGAACTCTTTGACATGGTTCAAAAGACCGGCCACGAAACTTTTGGCGGTTTTGGACAAATGATACTGGTCCTTGGCCTCAAAAAAGATATTTTTATCTCCTTCAAACAAAGACTGGTGCGTGTGCATACCGGAGCCGTTTATCCCGAAAATCGGCTTGGGCATAAAGGTAGCGTAAAGATTATTCTCTAAGGCAATCTCTTTGACCACCAGACGGTAAATCATGGTGTAATCAGCCATAGTCAGAGCATCCTGATACTGTAAATCTATCTCATGCTGGGACTGGGCTACTTCGTGGTGACTGCATTCCACCGGAATTCCCAAATCTTCCAGAGCCGAGATGGTTCTTTTCCGCATGCGGACCGGCTCATTGATGGTGGAGTAATCAAAATAACTCCCTTCATCCAGAATCTCCGGCCCGGAACCGTTTTTATAACTGTTGTTCTTGAAATAAAAATACTCTAATTCCGGTCCCAGATAATAGGTCCAGCCCCTTTTTTTGATTTTATCCAAGGTTTTTTTGAGGATATAGCGGGGGTCTCCCTCAAAAGGGGTTCCGTCCGGGTTCTGGATGTCGCAGAACATCAAAGCTCCTTTTTCATCCCCGATTTTCCAGGGGAAAATCCGGAAAGTATCCAGATCCGGGATAGCCATCATATCCGATTCTTCGATGCGGACGAATCCTTCAATAGAGGAGCCGTCAAAACCCTGCCCTTCCTCCAGGACCCCTTCGATCTCGCTTCGGGTCACGGACATCCCTTTCAATTGTCCCAAGATGTCGGCAAACCAGAGCCGGATGGACTGGACTCCGTTTTTATCGATTAATTCTAAGACTTCTTCTTTGGTTCTTTTTTTGGTTTTCCTCATCATTGCTCCCTCCCCAAGGTTTTAAAGGTTTAAATTGAATGGTTTAAAATTTAGTCGGATTTTAGGCGATACTACGGGTATTTCGAAAAGTTTGGTAGGTTTAAACCAAGCTCTGTGCATCTATGTCAGTAATTAAAACAGTATATATATAGAAAAGAATCGTTTGTCAAGAAGAAATTGAAATTTAATTTTTTAATACGACTCGCTGGGTGCGGGGACCCAGCGCTACCCTGGGGTTTACCCTGAGCCTGCCGAAGGGTAGGTCGGGTCCCTGTACCCGACCCTTGTAGGTGCGACATGTCGCACCGCTACAAAAATTATTGACCTTTCTCCAAACTTTCCTGCAGTTTCTCTTTCATCTTCTCGTCCGCCACAAAATATTTCCCGCTTGCTGTAGCCACAATATCACCGTTGACCAAACGGGCTTCCCCTTCCGTAAGGATAATCCTCTTTTTCTGCTCTGTCATCTTACCGGTCAGCAAAATTTTCTGGCCGATTCTAACCGGCTTTTTAAAAGCAACCTCCATACCAGCCGTCACCACCACCAACCCCTTGGCAATAACCGCTTTTATCATCACTTCATCCAAAAGAGATGCTAAAATCCCGCCGTGAAACATATCTTTATATCCCTGAAAATCAGGGCCAGCCACATATTCCGCTTTGGCAACATCACCCTCGGCAAAAAATTTAACCTTCAAGCCATTAGGATTTTTATCACCGCAGACAAAGCAGTATTTGTATTTATCAATTTCTTTCATTTTTCTGCAACTATTTTTTACTCACAAGTTTTATCATTATCGCTTTCTGCACATGCAGACGATTCTCGGCCTGGTCAAAAACCACCGAATTGGGAGAATCCATCGCTTCATCGGTAATTTCCTCTCCCCGGTTAGCCGGCAGACAGTGCATAATAATACAATCTTTTCTAGCATGCCTCACCAAATTTGAATTCACCTGAAATCCCCGAAGCCAATTGGCTTTATTATCTGCCAGATGCTTCTGCCCCATAGAGGCCCAGACATCCGTATAAATCACATCCGCATTTTTCACCGCTTCAACCGGGTCCGAAGTGACCAAAATTTTACTGATTTTGGAATTCATGGCATCCCGTAAAATTTTTCCGTCCGGCATAGTGTCTTTGGCGGTCCCGATTCTCAACTCCATAGGAATTCTCTGCGAAAGCTCCAGCCAGGAATTAACCACATTGTTGCCGTCTCCCACATAAGCAATAGTGAGATTCTCAAATTTTTTCTTTTTTTCATAGATGGTAAATAAATCCGATAAAATCTGGCAAGGATGCAATAAATCAGTCAAGCCGTTGATAATCGGAATAGAAGCCGATTCCGCCAATTGCCCCACTTCATCCTGTGAAAAAGTGCGAATCACAATCATATCCAGATAGCGGGACAAAACCCGGGCCGCATCCGGGATAGTTTCCCTTTTCCCCAGCTCAATTTCTTTTTCAGTAATATAAACGGCGTCCCCTCCCAGCTGAAATACACCGACTTCAAAAGAGATTCTGGTTCTCAAAGAGGGTTTGTGAAAAATCAATCCCACCGATTTTCCTTTCAAAGCCAGCGACTTACCCTTTTTCTTTTTCAAATCAGCGGAAAGTTTGAGTATTTGCTTTATTTCAGCCGCCGAAAAATCCAGATTAGATAAAAAATCTTTTTTCAGAGGGCCTCCTTTGGTTTTAAACGTTTGCCATAAAATATACAGTACTATTTAATTTTTGTTGAAATACAATATACTCTGAAGAGGGTGAAAAAACAACTTTGCAGACGGAGGAGATTTATGCTCGAGGATGGGCTTTCTGATAAATCTTCTTTTTCTGCCCTAAATTTAAGTGCGTGTAAATCTGGGTGGTGGACAGACTTTTATGCCCCAGCATCTCCTGAATAGCTTTCAGGTCTGCTCCACCTTCCAACAGATGCGAAGCAAAAGTATGCCTCAAAGTGTGCGGGGAGGTCTTCTGACCTTCGGAGATGGCAGACAGGTATTTTTTTGCAATCCGGCTGATGCTGCGGGAGGTCAGTCGACCTTTTTTCTGATTGAAGAATAAGGTCTGACTTGATTCTAAATTAATCTTTTTTTCTGAAAGGGCTTTTAAATAATCTTTTAAAGATTGCAGAGCCTTCTCACCCACCGGAATAATTCTCTCTTTAGAACCCTTTCCCAGAACTTTCAGGGTCTGATTGTCAAAATCAACGGAGGATAATTTCAGATTGGCCAATTCCGACAATCTCAAACCGGAAGAATAAAAAAGCTCCAGAATGGCTTTATCCCTTTTGCCCCAGACATCTTCCGGCCGGGGCAAATCCAGGAGATTTTCCATCTGGGAGACCGAAAGAAAAGTGGGCAATTTTTTCGCAAGCTTGGGAGAGGATAGATGAAAAATCAGATTACCCTCAATTTTTTTTCTTTTAGCCAAATATTTCAGAAAACTCCGCAGGGTAGCTACCTTTCGGGCTAAGGAGCGGTTGTCATAGGATTTGGACTTCAGGAATGCCAGAAAGTTAGATAGGGTATTCTTATCTATTTGGGGAATTTTCCGATTTTCAAAGTAATTTTGAAACTGGAATAAATCTTTTTTATAGGAAGTAATCGTGTTGGGAGAATAATTTTTTTCGGCTTTGAGGAAAGAAAGAAAATCGGAGATGTTATCTCGTAAATCCATCTAAGATACAGCTTCCAATTTGGGCTCGGTTTCAAACTTGCAGGAGAGACACTTCAGAAATTCACCCTTAGTCTTATTGGATTTTTCCACCATAAAATTGGCTCCGCACTGGGGACATTTTACAGACACCGGTTTATCCCAGGAGGCGAATTTGCACTTGGGGTAGCGGGAACAGCCGTAAAAAACCCGGCCTTTTTTGCTTCTTTTTTCCGTTATCTCACCGCCGCACCCTTTTTCCGGACAGGGGATTTTCAGGGTGATGCTTTTGGTATTTTTGCATTTAGGATAATTGGAACAGGCCAGAAATCTTCCGAACCGTCCGGATTTGACCACCATGGGACTGCCGCACAGATTACATTTTTCGCCGTTGACCAATTCCTGCTCTTCTTTATGATTTACATTTTTGGTATTTTTGCAGGCGGGATAATTGGAGCAGGCCAGAAACCTTCCGTTTCTTCCCCATTTGATTATCATGGCAGAGCCGCATTTCTCGCAGATTTCATCTGTTTTTTCTTCCTGCTGTTTTTTAATCTTCTTTTCTTTGGCCTGCACTTTTTCCAAGGTGGCTGAAAAGGGCTGATAAAAATCTTTTAAAACCTGCACCCATTTCATCTCCCCTTCTTCTACCTTATCCAGCTCCTCCTCCATGGTCGCGGTAAAACCCACCTCAAAAATATCCGGAAAATTTTCCACTAAGATTTTGTTGACGGTTTTCCCTAAATCAGTGGGATATAATCTTCTCTTTTCGTTAACGACATATTTTCTTCCCTTAATGGTGCTGACAATTATGGCATAAGTGGAGGGTCGCCCGATGCCGCAGGCCTCTAACTCTTTAATTAAGCTGGCTTCTGAAAATCTGGCCGGTGGTTTGGTGAAATGCTGCTCCGGGATTAATTCTAAAAGTTTCAGGAGGACGCCATTTTTAAGTTTAGGGAGTTTGGTTTCCGGTTCTGCGTCTCCGTTTCCGTTTCCATTTTCCTCTTTCAGGTCCTGGTAAATTTTCAAAAAACCGTCGAATTTCAAAATTGAGCTGTTGGCTCTGAATAAATATTTTTCGGCTTCAATATCCACGCTGGTGGCATCATAAACCGCCGCTGTCATCTGACAGGCCACAAACCGGTTCCAGATTAACTCATACAGTCGGTATTGATCTTTGGTCAAAAATCTTCTCACTTTTTCCGGAGTATATTCCACGTAAGTGGGACGAATGGCTTCATGGGCCTGCTGAGCGGTTTTTTTGGATTTATAGAAGTTCGGTTTTTCCGGCAAATATTTCTCGGAATAAGCGACTGAAATGAATTTTCGCACCGCTTTCAAAGCTTCGTCAGCGATTCTTACTGCATCGGTTCTCATATAGGTGATTAGACCGACTACCTCACCCTGTTCCAATTCCACCCCCTCATAAAGCTGCTGGGCCACAATCATAGTTTTCTGGGGTGAAAAATAAAGTCGTCGGGCCGCATCCTGCTGTAAGGTGCTGGTGGTATAGGGAGGGTACGGATAGCGATTCTTGGTTTCGGTTTTGACTTCGGATACTACAAATTTCTTGGTTTTTATATCCTCGGTCAGTTTTTTAACCTCGGTCTCGTTTTTTATCTCAAAATCTTTTCCCTCAATTTTAAAGAGTCCGGCCAAGAAGTTTTCTTTCTGGGCAGTTTCCAGCTTGGCCTGGATGCTCCAGTATTCCCGGGGAACGAAATTGAGAACCTGTTCTTCTCTTTCACAGATTAAGCGCAAAGCCACGGACTGAACCCTGCCGGCAGACAGACCCCGGTAAACCGTCTTCCATAATATAGGGCTGACCTGATACCCTACCAGACGGTCCAAAATCCGGCGGGCCTGCTGGGCCTGGACTTTATCCATATCGATTTTACCGGCCTGTTTAATCCCTTTCAGAACCGCCTCTTTGGTGATTTCGTTGAAGCTGGCCCTAGCAATATGGGGGTTGATTTTTTTTATCTCTTCGGCTACGTGAAAGGCGATGGCTTCTCCTTCTCGGTCCGGGTCCGGCGCCAAATATACTTGTTTAACTTTTTGGGCCGCTTTTTTCAGAGTGGCCAAAACTTTTTCTTTCCCTTTGATGGTTACATACTCCGGAGTAAAATTTTTTTTCACATCCACACCCAGTTTCTTCTGGGGCAGGTCCTTGACATGACCGACCGAGGCTTCGATAATAAATTCTTTCCCCAAAAATTTACTCAAACTTTTGGTTTTGGTGGGTGACTCCACAATCACTAAATTCTTGGCCATCTTATTTTGCTTCCTTTTCATTCGTTACTGGTTCTGTCGAATTCAATTTTATCGCTCATCAAATCTTTCAGGGCCTGATCGGTAACCTTGTTTATCGGCTCTTTGTGCTCCAAGCTTAAGATATCCTCTTTGGCTTGCATTTTTTTGCGATTCAGAGAGCGAGCATACTTGGCTGAAATGATCACCATCTGATAACGGTTTTCTTTCTTTTTGTCTAAGCCACTCAAATATTCCAAATCCATGTCTCCTCCTTAAAGGTGTTGTTGGTTTCTCCAACCGGTGAAATTAAAATTTCGGGATTTGTTTTTTTCAGCTTGGATTATATCTCTCACTATTGCTACGGATTTTTTTAAATTCCTGTTTACTATTACGTAATCATATTTGTCCCAGAAGGAAATTTCTTTCAAAGCTTCCTTCAATCTCTTCTGAATTACCCGGGATGAATCGGTCTTTCGTTTCTGCAATCGACGCTTCAATTCGGTAATAGAAGGTGGCAGAATATAAATTAAAACCGAAGCCGGATATTTTTTCTTGAGGGCTAAGGCACCCTGGGGATCTAAGGTAAAAAATAAAGTCAAATTTTTATTAAAGGCACGCTCGATGTATTTTTTTAGAGTGCCGTAGTACTTTCCAAATACTTTAGCCCACTCCACAAACTGCTTTTTGGCTATCATCTCCTTAAATTTCTTTTCGGTCACAAAAAAATAATCTTTGCTGTGAGTTTCATTTTTTCTGGCAGCACGGGTTGTGACTGAAACTGAATAGGCCGAATCTTTGAGGATTTTAACCGCTTGTCGGCAGATACTGGTTTTACCTCCTCCGGAAGGGGAGGATAAAACCACCAATAACGTTTTTTTATCTGAATTTTTCAAATTGAATTTTTTATGGTTTAACTAGGCAAATTTCTTCTGAGTGCGAAAGCGATGAATGAAAAAATTAAGTGGTCGGAGCCGGTGACCTAAATTGTGCTAACGGTTTTTTTATAATAGCACTGCTTAATTTTTTTTACAGGTTTCTTTTAACCCGGCATCCACTAAATCAGAAGAATCTTATTTTGACTTAAACTGTTCTCCTTGCTTTTTTATTCGATATTCTGAATCTGCTCTCTTATTTTCTCTATTTCTTCTTTTAGAATAATGACTTTCTGGGCAATCAGGGCTTCCAGCGCTTTGGCACCTATGCTGTTGGTCTCCCGGTGCATCTCCTGTAAAATGAACCCCAGTTTCTTTCCCTGAGAACCGTTTTCCTGTAAAGTAGCCAAAAACTGCTGATTGTGGCTTTTGAAGCGGACACATTCCTCTGTAATATCCGACCTTTCCGCCATCAGGGCTACTTCCAGAGCTAAGCGTTGTTCATCTACGATCTTCTCGGTCATAAGTTCAGAGATTCTCTGGTTTAACCGTTTACGGTAATTTTCCACGCTTTTTTGGGACAGCTCCTCAATTTCTTTGACTATTTGCTCCAGATTTATGGCTCTCTTTTTTAAATCCTGGGCTAACTGTTCACCTTCTTTCTGGCGCATCTGCTTTAATTGAGCCAGAGCTTCAAGCGTAGCTTTCGAGATAAATTTCCACACTTTTTCCGGCTCAATCTCTTCCCTTTCGTATTTTATCAGATTGGGAAGTGTCAAAATATCCTCTACTTCTATATCCCCTTTCAATTTATATTTGGATTTTAATTCTTTTATAATTTTAAAATAAATCTCCGCTGCTTCCTGATTTAATTTGACTAAATTGGCTACAGAAGTTTCCTCCCAGTTCAAGCTGTAATATATTTTCCCCCGGCTGATTTGGCTTACTATTAATTCTTTAACTTTGGGTTCTAAGTCGGTGGCAAATTTAGGCAGGCGGCACTGGATTTCACAAAAACGATTATTCACGGAGCTAATTTCGACTGTGACTTTAGCTCCGTTGATGGCGGTTTCAGCTCGGCCGTAGCCGGTCATGCTGGATATCATAGCTTATACAGACCTACATTTATATACAGCCGTCTCAAGTTTGTCAACACCATTTTGCCTGCTTTTGCTGGTTTTGGTAAATTTACCATCCTTGACAAGCTGACTCTGCTGGTTAAATTGCTAAAACTATGATAATTAATTCCACTATTGTTTACGCCTTGGTTGAGGAGTTGAAACAAAATTTCAGCGGAAGTAAAATTCTGGAAATCCGGGCCAATTCTGATTTCAGAAAAGTTTTATTTTTGACCCGTATCGAAACCAAGCGCCAAGCCTTGCTTATCTCTATTCATCCGGAAGTTTATCGGGTAGAGATTTCGGACCAGAAGAGATACCGCAAATTGGAAAATCAGTTTCTCAATAAAAATATTTTCTCCGAAATAATAGGAGCCAAGATAGAAGCAATTGAGCAGATTGATTTCGACCGCATTATTAAATTGTCATGTGTCAAATCAGGTGAGAAGGTTTCGGAATACGAATTATATTTAGAATTAACCGGCAGAAACAGCAATCTGATTTTAGTAAATCATTCCGATTCCAAAATCATAGATGTTTTAAAAAAAGCAGAGATCAAGGAAGGTTCACAGAGAACCCTGCTCCCGGATTATACTTATAAACTACCCCCACCCCCCCCACAAAAAAATCCTTTTTTGATTTCTGCATCTGAATTCAAGCAGATAATCCTGTCAAATCCCAATCAAAATTTGTTAGAGCTTTTGAGCAAAACTTTTTTGGGGGTGGATAAATTTTTAGCCGGAGAAATTTTATTTTTATCCGGGCTGAAGGAATCCGTGTCAGAAAAGTTAAGCGACAGTCAATTGGAAAGTTTATGGAACCATTTCAGTGATATTTTTGCTAAGATAAAAGAGCGTAAATTTTATCCTATCGTCATCCTTGATGAAGAACAGCAAAAAACAGCCGTTTCTGTTTTAGACCTGAAGTCGGTTCCGACAGCAAATAAAATTAAATCCGATTCGGTGGCTGATGCCGTAAGCGATTATTTCAGGATTAAATTCACGCAGGCAGAAAAAGAAAATCTTAAAAAGCAGATATTGCAGATTCTAAATTCACAGCTGAAAAAACTGGAAGCTCGAGCCAATAATCTACAGGCAGAATTAAAAGAAAATCAGGATTATGAGAAATTCAAAAAGTTCGGGGATTTATTGACTATCGGTCTGGATAAAATTCAAAGAGGGCAGCCGTCCCTGAAAGTTGCAGATGTATTTGACCCTGATTCTCCGGAAATAGAGATACCATTAGACCCGGAGCGCTCGCCGGCCAAAAATGCGGACAATTATTACCGAAAATTCCGCAAAGCCAAAACCGCCCTGCAGGTGATTGAGAAAAGATTACATCAGACAGAAGCGGAAATTAAAATTTTTGAGGAGCTGAAGAATCAGGCAGAAAGAGCAGAGAATTTGGGGGATTTGGAAAAAATTAAGGAAGTTTTAATTAAGAAAAAGTTAATGGCTAGAAAAGAAACTAAAAAAGAAAAATCAAAGAAACAGAAGAAAACTTTGTTCCGGGAATTTTTTACATCCGATGGTTGGAAAGTTTTGGTGGGAAGGAACAGCAAGGAAAATGAGTATTTGTCGTTTAGATATGCCAGGCCGCATGATTTCTGGTTTCATGCTCATACTGCGGCGGGAGCGCATGTGGTGTTGGTAAGAGAGAATCGGAAACAGCTACCTCCTAATAATACTATTGTGGAAACCGCCAAGATTGCCGCATATTATAGCAAAGCTAAGGGCTCTAAGAAAGTGGAGGTTTTGTATACCGAGGCCAAGTTTGTGAAAAAGCCCAGGAAAGGAAAGAGCGGGACCGCGATTGTGGAGAGGAAGAAAACTATCTTGGTGGAGCCAAAGTTGCCGGAGAAAACTAACGTTTACTAACCAATAATTTCAATAATTCATCTATTGTTTTTGCTGCTTCTTCTCTTCCTTGCTTTATAAATAATTCTCGTGCTTTACCATATTCTTCCTTGGCTTCATCAATCTTGTTTATTTCTACTAAAGAAGAAGCCAACAAACTATAAAGCTCGGGAGAATCCGGTCTAATTTCCTTTGCTTTTTTGTAAATATGCACGGCCGCTCGATGCTTGTCTAATTTTTTCACACAATAAGCCCAATCCAGGTAAAGTTTATACTCTTTGGGATTAATTTTCACCAGCTTCTCATATTTATCTGCAGCTTCTTCATAGCGACCTAATTTTTCAAGACTAGCAGCCCACGATTCATAAGTTCTAACAGATTTAGGATTAATTTCAACTGCTTTCTGGAATTTCTCAAACGCTTCTTCATGTCGACCTAGATCTATTAAAGTCAATGCCCAATAATAGTATATACCCTCATTTTCTGGATTTATTTCTGCTGCCTTCCGATAATTTTCTATTTCTTCGTTGTAAAGAGCTAGCCTATTTAAAGTTAAGGCCAGATACAAATAGGTTTTATCATTTTTAGGGTTAATTTTAATTGCATTCTCAAATTGTTTCTTAGCTGGTTCATATTGACCCAGATTACCCAACGCTAACCCCAAGCTAACAGAGTTATAATCATCTTCGGGATTAAGTTGTAACGCTTTCTTATGCCTATCTATTGTATCTTCATATCTGCCTAAACCTTCTAAAGCGACAGCCCAATTTTGATAAAGCCTATCTAAAGAGGGATTTATTTCTACTGCTCTCTTATAAATATCCATTGCTTCTTCATATCTTGCCAAATTCAGTAAAAGATATCCCCAACTGCGATACGCCTCGAAATTTTTAGGATTGATTTTGGCTGTTCTTTTATACTTCTCAATTGCTTCTTCATACTTGCTTATATTCTCTAACTCCTCTCCCCATTTAAAATAAGTCTCCGCATTTTCAGGATTTTCCCTAACCAGTTTGGTATACTTCTCGGTAATCTCTTTATATCTGCTATTTGGTCTTAAATATGATTTTTCCCAAAGGAAGTGAACAACAGAAACAAGAAGAAAAACAATAAACACTGCAATCAGTCCACGATATGGTTTCAACATAATTTCTATTTCTCCCTTGACATTAAATAACCACTCCTTTACCTTCCTGTCAAGCCATTTTTGGACAGGAAAAAACCGGGACCGCGATTGTGGAGAGGAAGAAAACTATCTTGGTGGAGCCAAGGCTGCCGGAGGTGAAAATTACCTCTTAGCTTTGAATTCTTTTAAAAGGACCTCTATTTTTTCTAAATCTTCCCTTCGTCCTTGTTCTTCAAATAACTTTTTAGCAATGTTAAGTTTTTCCTTGGCTTCTTCTTTTTTTCCCAAATCCTCAAGAACTAAAGCCCAATAGTAACAAGCCTCTGCATCCTTTGGATTAATCTCCAGTGCCTTCCTAAAATGCTCTATCAGCTCTTCATGCCGACCTAAAGCCACCCCCCAATAGAAGTAACCCATGTAATTCTCAGGATTAATCTCCGCCGCCTTCTTATACTTCTCTATCGCCTCCTTATAACGACCTAAATTAGATAAAACCACTCCCCAACCGTAATAGGCGTCAGCTTGATTGTTGTTAAGTTCAGTCGCTTTCTTAAATTTCTCTATCGCCTCCTCATTCCTACCCAATTTACACAAAAACAATCCCCAACGAAAATAAGCCATATCAACCTTAGGATTAATCTCCACCGCCTTCTTGTATTTCTCTATTGCCTCCCGATATCTACCTAATTTCCCTAAAGCCTCTCCCCAATTAAAATAGGCTCCATATTGCTTAGAATTAATCTTTATTGCCTTCTTGAACTTTCCTATCGCCTCCTCATACCTACCTAAATTAGCTAACGCCACTCCCCAATTGGAATAAGCCCCCGCATACTTAGGATTAATCTCCACCGCCTTCCTGTATTTCTCTATCGCCTCCTGATGCTTATCTAATTTATCTAAAGCGACTCCCCAATCTTTATAAGCATCTGCATACGTAGGATTAATATTCACTGCCTCTTGATACTTATCTACTGCCTCCTCATGCCGACCTAAACTACTTAAAGCCATTCCCCAATTGTAATAAGCCTCGTAATCCTTAGGATTAACTTCTATTACCTTTTTATACTGTTCCAAATCCCGTTCAGTTATAGCTTGATTCCCAGAAACAATGGTTAAACTACAGAAAAAAATGGAAAGGGTTAAAGGTATAATAACTGCACTCCCTCTGAGATTTCTTTTTTCGAACATCGAGCCCTACTTTATTCTTGACATTAAATAATCACTCCTTTACCTTCCCGTCAAGCCCAATTTAGAAAAAAACATGAAAAAAATAATTATATTCATAATTTTAGCAGTCATATTACTAATCCTTTTATACATCTTCCTCTCCAAACCAGCCAACTCCCTGTCCGATTCCCAATTCGTCGAAATCTACGTTTCGCTCTCAATTTTATCCCAACAATACGCCGGCAACCCGGAAACCTTTAACCAAGAAAAAGAAAAGCTCTTCAAACAATACAAAGTAACCGAAAAAGAATTCCAGAGATTCCACCGGAAATACCAGGACCAGCCCGAAAAATGGGTAGACATCTGGAAGAAAATCAATCGAAAGTTGGAAGAAAAATTAAAAGAAGTCCAGAAACCTACGCCGTAAAAGCGTTCTTGATATGCAGAATCTTGGGCCCGGCTTTCATATCAATCGCCACCACATCAAAACGAAACCCCTCGCAGTCCAGCTGATTTTTACTGATAAAAAAATTAGCCGCCTCAATCAGCAGCTTTTGCTTTCTGGAAGTCACCGATTCTTCAGCAGAACCGAACTTAGTTGACTTTCTGGCTCTCACTTCCACGAAGACGATAGTATCCTTATCTTTAGCAATAATATCAATCTCCTTATGCCCATAGCGAAAATTTTTATCTAAAATCTGCATGCCCGAATTTTTCAAAAAATCAGCCGCCAGCTTCTCTCCTTTGTTCCCCAGTTTTGTTTTAGAAATCATAGACCTAACCCGTACTCTTTGGACTTCATATAAGAAAGCTTCACCGGAGCATATCCCAGACGATGCAGAGGAGTGGGGCCAAATTTTTTCAGGGCTTCTTGGTGTTTTTTAGTGCCATACCCCTTATGCCGGTCAAAACCGAATTCCGGAAACTGTTTATGTAAAACCTGCATTATTTTATCCCGGGTGACTTTGGCGATAATGGAAGCAGCTGCTATGGATTGAGACTTGGAGTCCCCTTTGACAATCGGCGTCTGGGGAATTTTAAGATGCGGAATTTTTTCTCTTCCGTCCACCAGCACAAACCCTGGTGAGATTTTCAGGTTAAGCAGAGCTTGATGCATGGCCTTTAACGAAGCTTTCAAAATATTGAGCTGATTGATATCCCCCACTTCAGCTATTCCCACACCTATGCTTACAGCCTTCTTTTTAATCTGCTTAAAAAGTTTTTCTCTCTGGAGAGAGTTTAATTTTTTGGAGTCGTTGATATCAGGCAGGAGTATTTTGGGAGGAAAAATCACTGCCGCCGCCACCACCGGTCCGGCCCAGGGACCCCGGCCGACTTCATCTACTCCGGCAATATGGCGAAATCCTTTTTGGGATAAATCCGATTCAAAAAAAAGCCAATCTTTAGGTTTGGCTTTTTTCGCTGGGCTCGGGCTTATTTGAGACATCGGTCTCCAAAGGAGCTTCCTCTTTGATTTCCTCCAAGCCAAATTTCTCCATCTTCTCCTTGATGCGGGCAGATTTCCCTTTCAACCCTCGTAAATAATAGAGCTTGGCCCTTTTGACCTTACCTTCTTTGAGTAATTCTATCTTGGATAGGTTGGGAGAGTGCAAAGGAAAAATTCTTTCCACACCCACTCCGGCCGTGACTTTACGAACGGTAAAGGTGGCCCCAATGCCGGAACCTCGTCTTTGAATCACCACTCCTTCGAAGGTCTGGAGTCTTTCTTTATCCCCTTCTTTGATTTTCACCTGCACACTGACCGTGTCTCCCGGTCTGAAATCCGGGAGCTTCGACTTTTTGTATTTGGCTTCTACTGCCGCTATTAAATCCATGACTGTCTAATCCTCCTGTCCTATGAAAGTAAGGGATGGTCAACAATAGACCATTATAGTCAACAATGCTCAAGGATATTATTATTGTTGACTATCCTTGAGTATTGACTATGGTCAAGCTTGGCTTGGCTTGACCTATCCGTTTTTAATCTGGCTTAAGATTTTTTTATCCTCGTCTGAAAGCGTAGCTTTTTCTAATAAATCCGGCCGATTCAAAAAAGTTTTTCTTAAGGCCTCTTTTCTTCTCCAGATACGAACTTTTTCATGGTCCCCTGAAATAAGAATTTCCGGGACTTCCAAATTTTTGAAAGTTTGCGGGCGGGTATACTGGGGAAAGCCCAAAATTCCGCTGTAGAAGGAATCATTTTCAGCGGACTGAAAATTTCCCAAGACACCGGGAATTAAACGGACCACTGCATCGATTACAACTAAAGCCGGTAATTCCCCGCCGGTCAAAACAAAATCCCCGATGGAAACTTCTTCCAGCTCGAACAGGTTTTTTAACCTTTCATCCACCCCGGCATAATGTCCGCAGATAATAATTAAATTTTCTTCCTGGGAAAATTCTTGCGCCATTTTTTGGTCAAATTTCTTGCCGCTGGCGGAAGTCAAAATAATTTTCTTCTTGCCGGGAAGCTGGCTCAAGACTTTTTCCAAAGCTCCGGCTAGCGGCTCTACTTTCATCACCATTCCTCCTCCGCCGCCGAAGGGAGTATCATCTACGGTATTATGCTTGTCGGTGGTAAATTCCCGGATATCCCAGATTTTAAATTCCACCAAATTTTTCTCCCGGGCTTTCTTAATCAAACTTTCCCCGATGACCGCAGAAATTACATTGGGAAATATGGTCAGGACATCGATTCTCATTTTATTCTTCTACGGCTAAATTAAAGTTTATTGTTATTTTTTTGTTCTCTAAGTCCACTTTCAAGACCGCCTCTTTGGTGGCTGGAATATAATAAGTTTTCTCTTCAGATTCCACCCAAAT
>Ga0154874_124_pt1 | contig 60575 bp, 58 predicted proteins | sample Rifle2008BG19ft_FD_105846 | JGI IMG/M metagenome (GOLD analysis project Ga0154874, IMG submission 105846) | candidate division Zixibacteria bacterium RBG_19FT_COMBO_42_43
AAAGAGAGGAAAAATCCTTTGGCACAGCCGATATCCAAAATCTTAATCTGATTTAAGGGATAAGAAACATGTTTTTTTAAAATCTCCAGCCGGTGCTTTAACAAAGCTTGAGTCCCCTTGTCAAACTTAGCTCCGCATCTGTAATTACTTCCTATTCCTAAATCAAAATACTCTTTCCCGTATTTTTCTTCGGCTCTGGATAGTTCTGTCATCTTTCTTGGATTTAAGTATTATTAGCTCTTGTAAAAACCACCTCTTGGAGTTTGTTTTAGTTTAATTAACCATTAACTATAATAAATTTCAATAATAATCCAAAACTGGTTTGATGGATTTCTGGCCGGAAGTCAATATCTAAGTATTCAAACTTATATTTCTCAGTAATCAGCTTTATGACCTAAGGTCAGCTATTTTCCCAAAAGTCGCTTGAAGCTCAAAAAATGTTGGTACTCTTCTGCTATAATATGTTCAATCATCAGGCGTACCCCCACTTCACCTAATTGCTCAGCCTCTTTGATCCGCTTTTTATAATCTTCGATAGCGATCTCTTCCTGCTCCAGATTGTACTTAACCAATTCATCCAACCTACGCAGTAACTTCATAGGTCTGGGGGTAGTCGAGGGAGTTCCGCCTAAAAGTACAATTTGGTCTGCCAACTCCTTCATATGCTCAAATTCTACCATAGCTAACTTGTCAAACATTTCGGCCACATCTTCATAGTAAGGACCTTTGACCGTTTTGGCGTACAGGGTATAATGAATGACCGCCCCCATCTCCCCTTCTAAATCATGATTGAGATGCTCAATCAAAGTTTTCTTATCCATTTCTGCTCCTTAGTTAATGTTATCTGCAGTTTGAAGTATCTGGTTTTAATCTGGCTTTGGTGGCCGAATATAAGTTTTCTGAGCTGATATTTCTCTATCATTCATTTAAAAAAACAACTCTTCCATGGAACATACCTGAACTTAAGTGTACTATTCTGCTCTGGGTCAAAATCGGATGCGTTCTGACTCATAAAAATTTCTTGGGCCAGCCAATAGTTCCTGCTGGCTAGAATGAATTCATCCTAGAGCAATTCGGGCATTCTCCGTAAAATTCTAAGCGGGAATATCGGACTTTAAAACCGGACTGTTTGGGCAGGATCTGTTGGAAATTCAAATTGGGCGGCTCCAATAGATCAAACACCCGGTCGCATTTCAGACAGGTGAAGTGATTATGGGCTTCCATCCGGGCGTCAAAACGGCTGTAGTTGCGGGCATATTTGTATTCCGAGATCAGCCCCATCTCTTTCAGGGTTTTGAGATTGCGGTAGACAGTTCCTAAGGAGACCTGCGGCAAACGACGTTTAACCATCTGAAAAACCTCTTCGGCCCGGGGATGAGTATCAACTTTGGTCAATTCTTCATACACTACCTTTCTTTGTCTGGTCAATCTCAATCCCTGCTCTTTTGCTTTTTCAGTCAGCACACTCATATTTTTCATTTTGTTACCTCCGATTTTAAATTTATAATACTTTTTTTATTTTCAAAAAGCAAGTCCTATCTAAGCGTAAAAAGCCAGCTCTGCTGGGTTATTTTAAACAAAATGTCCGGGAATATCCCCAGACCCAAAGTGGCCATAGCTGTCAGCCATAAAGCCAGCTGGACCGACCAGGAAGAATGCGGGACCACAGATGGAGAAGGAGCTTCCTGCATGAACATTATCACCACCACTCTTAAATAATAGTAAACTGATATTAAGCTGTTTAAAACTCCGATTATGGCTAACTCCAGTTGGCCATTTTTCACAGCGGCTGAAAAGATATAAAACTTTCCCACAAAACCGGCTGTGGGAGGAATTCCGGAAAGCGAAACCATAAAAATGGTCATGCAGACCCCCAATAGGGGGTATTTTAAACCCAGACCACGATAATCTGGTAGCTCTTCATTTTTCTCACCCTTTTCACCTAGGGCAATGATTACAGCAAATGACCCGATGGTCATCAGAGAATATACCAGTAAGTAAAAAACTGAAGAGGACAACCCGTCATCTCCGCCGGCTACTACGCTGATTAAAATATAGCCGGCATGGGCAATGGATGAATAGGCCAGCATTCTTTTGATATTCATCTGGGCAATGGCTAAAACATTTCCTAAGGTCATGGTCAAAACTGCCAAGATCCATAAAATAGTAATCCACATAGGAGCCAGAGGAGTTAAGCCGATTAGAAAAACGCGCAGTAAAGCCGCAAAACCGGCCGCCTTGGGACCGGCTGCCATAAAAGCGGTAATGGGAGTGGGGGCACCTTCATACACATCCGGCACCCACATGTGGAAAGGGACCGTGGCGACTTTGAAGGCTAAACCGACCAAAATTAGTCCTAAGCCGGTAATAAATAGCGGCTCTGTCAGATGGGGATTGTTGACTAAGATATTTAAATTAGTGCTGCCTGTCGTTCCATAAATCAAGGCAATTCCATACAGTAAAAATCCGGTGGAAAAAGCCCCCATCAAAAAATATTTCATGGCTGACTCGTTGGACTTCAAATCGCTTCGGTTGAAACCAGCCAAAACATATAGGGCGATTGACATCACCTCTAAACCTAAAAAAATCACAATTAAATCCGAAGAAGAAGCCATTATCATCATCCCTAAGGTGGAAAATAGGATTAGGGAGTAATACTCCCCGCCCCAGTGATGTCCGGATTTTAAGTAAGAAATTAGAATCGTCAGCAAAGTTCCCAGAAGAAAAATAATTTTAAAAATTACCGCCAAATTATCCCCCAAGGCCTGCCCTTGCCAGAGCAAAAGATTTGAATTCCAGAGAGGTAAACAGAAATAGGCCGCCACAAAAACTCCTAGAGAGCTTAGGTGAGGTAAAATCCATTTCCTCCTGTCCGGTAAAAATGGCTCCAGCAGCATTACTAAGCAGGCAAACAAAGTGATAACAATTTCCGGCATTATCACTCGAAAATCGATGGGAGGAATTGTAATCGGCATTTTATTTTAAGCTGTACTGTTTCACATTTAGGGTTTTTGAAATCAAGGTCCCTGCTGGATTATTTTCCAGGGCCTGGCTCTTCTGTCCCGCCAATTCAAATAGCGAGGTCACCGACTTCTCCATTTTGGATAAATAGGGCTTCGGGTACAATCCTATCCAGAAGATTAAAATCACTAAAGGAACCAAAATTAACTTTTCTCTTAAATTCAAATCCAAAAGTTTTTCATTGGCAGGTTTATCGACCTTGCCGAAAAATACTCTCTGATACATCCACAGCATATAAATTGCGGCTAAAATCACTCCCAAAGCGGCTAAGATGGCATAGACTACATTAGATTTGAAAGCTCCCAAAATTATCAAAAATTCTCCTATAAATCCGTTAGTCCCCGGCAAGCCGATGGAGGACAGAGTGACAATCATAAAGAAAGCTGCAAAGATCGGCATCACTTTGGCCACTCCCCCGAAATCTTCTATCAGACGGGTATGCCTTCTTTCATAAATCATTCCCACTAATAAGAACAAAGCCCCGGTGGAGATGCCGTGATTTATCATCTGTAAAATTCCGCCCTGTACTGATTGCACGTTTAGCGCGAATAACCCTAACATTACAAAACCTAAATGCGAGACCGATGAATAGGCTACCAGAGATTTAACATCTTTCTGCACCATGGCCACCATAGCTCCGTAGATAATTCCGATTAAAGCCAAAATGGAAATCAAAGGAATAGCAGATTGATAAGCATCCGGAAAAAGAGGTAAACAGAATCTCAAGAACCCGTAGGTCCCCATTTTAAGCAGGACCCCGGCTAAAATTACTGAACCGGCCGTAGGTGCTTCTACGTGAGCATCCGGTAACCAGGTGTGGAAAGGAAACAGAGGCACTTTGATGGCAAAAGCCAGAGCGAAAGCATAAAATAGCCAGAACTGGGCTCCGTAAGGCAGAACCACTTTATACATTTCCAGTAAATTAAAAGTGTAAACCCCGGTGTAGCTGTGCTGCAGGAAGTATAAAACGATAATGGCTACTAACATTAATAGAGAACCGAACAGGGTGAATAAAACAAATTTAATAGTGGCATAAATTCTTCTGGGGCCTCCCCAGATTCCTATCAAAAAATACATGGGAATAAGCATCGCTTCCCAGAAGACATAAAATAAAAATAAATCCAGCGCAACAAACACTCCTATCATTCCGGTCTCCAGAAGCAGCATCGAGATCATGAATCCTTTGACTTTTTCCGTTACTGCGGTCCAGGTGGATAAAATGGAAACCACGGTCAAGAAAGTAGTCAAAAGAATCAAAAATAAACTGATTCCGTCTATCCCCATAAAGTAGCTGATTCCCAAGCTTTTAATCCAGGGGACATTGATGACAAACTGAAAATCAGCAGTGGCAGAATCAAAGTTAAAGTATAGATAAAGTGAAAATAAAAATGTCAGAACCGAAACTCCCAGGGCAATTTGTCTGACTAAGTTGGGCTTGGTCCTGCTAACTGGAAGAATTAGAAAAATCCCTACAAGTGGTAGAAAAGTGACTATAGTTAAAATCCAGCTTTCCATATTTTATCTGGTCAAAATGTAAGTTAAAATGATTACCACTCCTAAAGCCAAAGACAAAGCATAATTTCTGATATAGCCGGTCTGCACTTTTCTGAAGACTTTACTGCACCAGGCCACAAAGTCCGCCGAGCCGTTGGCTAACCCGTCCACTATCTGCACATCGATAAACTGCCAGAAGTACAGGGCTAAATTGAGAAAGGGTTTTACAAAAATTCTGTCATAAAGTTCATCCATATAATATTTGTTTAGAAGAAGCCGATAGGTGGTGGCAAATTTAGTCTTGATTTTCTCAGCTGCCACCGGGTTTTTCAGATAAAATCTGAAAGCTGTGATGATTCCGATGAAAGCCACCGCAATAGACATCAACATTAAAGAGTATTCCGTGGAGTGTGAATAAGTATGAACTGCCGATTCTAAATGCGTTCCAGCTTCAAAGACCGGAGCTAAAAATTTCTCAAAAACATTCTTCCCGGCTAATGATTCCGGCAGTCCGATATACCCTCCCAGAGCCGACAGCAGCGCTAAAATTATCAGGGGAATGGTCATGGATTTGGGAGCTTCATGAGGATGAGTACGATGGGAATCGAAGCGGGGCTGGCCGTAAAAAGTCAGAAAGAAAAGCCGGAACATATAAAACGCGGTCAGGCCGGCCGTGATAATTCCGATCAGCCATAAGAAAGGATTCCCCTGTGAAAATGATTTCCACAAAATTTCATCTTTGCTGAAAAATCCCGAGAATAACGGAACTCCTGAGATGGCTAAGGTGGCAATTAAAAAAGTAACAAAGGTAACCGGGAGATGGTTTTTCAACCCTCCCATTTTTCTCAAGTCCTGCTCTCCTGCTAAAGCGTGAATCACTGCCCCGGCTCCCAAAAAAAGAAGTGCCTTGAAAAAAGCATGGGTCATCAGATGAAAAATCCCGGCCGCAAAAGCCCCCACCCCGCAGGCCAAAAACATATATCCTAATTGGCTGATGGTGGAGTAAGCCAATACTCTCTTAATATCATTTTGAACAAGGCCTATGGAGGCAGAGTAAAAGGCAGTTATGGCTCCTATTACCGCTACAACTGAAAGTGAAAATGGAGCTAAAAGATATAAGACATGACAGCGTGCCACCATATAAACTCCGGCTGTGACCATAGTGGCCGCGTGAATCAAAGCCGAAACCGGTGTCGGTCCTTCCATAGCATCCGGCAGCCAGACATACAGCGGAATTTGGGCTGACTTCCCCACTGCTCCAGTAAATAAAAGCAGAGTTATGGCCACTGCCAGACCGGAACCGACATCTAAGAGTACCGGTGCGGTTTCAAATACTTCTAAGTAATTCAAACTCCCAAAAGTTATAAAAATCAAAATCATTCCCAATAAAAATCCGAAATCTCCGATGCGGTTCACAATAAAGGCCTTTTTCCCGGCATCGGCGGCCGATTTCTTTTCAAACCAGAACCCGATTAAAAGATAAGAGCATAAACCTACTCCCTCCCAGCCCAAGAACATCAGGAGGAAATTATTAGCCAAGACCAGAACCAACATGGAAAATTCAAACAGATTCAGATAAGAAAAATAGCGGGCATAACCTGGGTCATCATGCATATATCCAATCGAATAGACATGGATTAGAAAACCGACTCCGCAGACAATTAACATCATCACCGCTGAAAGCGGGTCTAAAAGAAAAGCGATATTGACCTGTAAATCACCGGAGATAATCCAGGGGAAAGTAATGCTTTCGATTACTCTCTGGTCAGCCGGAAGTGCCAGTAAATCTAAAAATAGTTTGAGTGCCAGGGTAAAAGAAAGTCCCACCGAGCCGGGACCAACCCAGCTGACAAAAGATTTCCCCAGTCTTTTTCCCAAAAAACCGTTCAAGAGAAATCCGATTAAAGAAAAAAGTGGTATTAAAATTATATAATCAAACATTTTTTTAGCTAAATTTTTACCATTTCATTAAATTCACTTCATCCACATTCACACTTTCTTTACTTCTGAAAATTACGATGATTATTGCCAGCCCTACGGCCGCTTCTGCGGCAGCTATAGTCATAACTAAAAAAACAAACACCTGTCCGGCCGGTGAGCCAGTTTGCTGGGAAAATGCCACCAGGGTCAAGCTGACCGCATTCAGCATCACCTCAATGGCCATAAAAATCACAATGGCATTACGGGAGATTAAAACCCCCACTACCCCGATGCTGAATAAAACTCCGCTTAAGATTAAATAGTAGCTTAAGGGTATCATTAGATTTTCTTTTTGGCTAAGACAATGCTTCCTAAAATCGCCACCAGAAGCAAAATTGAAGTTATCTCAAACGGATAGAGGTATTCGGTGAAAAGCGACTTTCCGATGGTCTGAACAGAGCCGGTCTCCAAGGCCGCTTCCGGGGTAACTGGAGATAAACTCATTTTGGATAAACCTAACTTGATGACAGCAACAACTTGTATTAACCAGACTGCTCCCAAGGCAAACGCCAGAACCCGCTGAATCTTTTTTTTATCCGGGCCGAATTCATCTCTTCTTAGATTCAAAAGCATAATCACAAATAAAAACAAAACCATTATGGCTCCGGCGTAAACAATAATCTGAATCACCGCCAAAAAAGAAGCTCCTAACAACAAATACAGCATGGCTTGACTGCACAGGGTTACAATCAGATATAAAGCACTGGCCACCGCATTTTTCTGGGCCACAATTAAAATGGCTGATATGACCGAAACTGCCGCTAATACAAAAAAGAAAATTGTGCCCATCTATGGTGAATTAAGTTGAATCATTATGGTGAATTATATTTAACCATTTTATGTGAATGATATTGAACCATGTATGGTGAGTGAAATCGAACCATTTTTTTAAATTATCATGATTACAGCTGTGATTAGGATATTCAATAGAGCCAAGGGTAACAAAACCTGCCAGCCGAATTTCATCAGCTGGTCATAACGGAAACGTGGCAGCGTGGCTCTCAGCCAGATGAATAGAAACAAAAAGGCCGACATTTTCAGCAAAAACCAGACCACCGGCGGCAGATATGGTCCCTGCCAGCCCCCTAAAAACAGAGTGGTAGCAATGGCCGAAACATTGACCACGTTGGCGTATTCGGCAATAGAAAACATCCCGAATTTCATGCTGGAATATTCGGTGTGAAAACCAGCCACCAGCTCGGTCTCCGCCTCCGGCAGGTCAAAGGGAGCCCTGTTGGTCTCGGCAATTCCACAGATTAGATAAATCAGAAATGCTAAGGGTTGTTTGAAAATGAACATATGCCAGAAACTGTCCTGCATTTTTACTATATCCACTAGACTCAAACTGCCGGCCAACATTAAAATTCCCACAATCGACAGGGTGTAAGAGACTTCATAGCTGATCATCTGGGCCATGGAGCGCAAGCCTCCTAATAGCGAATATTTGCTGTTGGAAGCCCAGCCGGCTATCGCTATCCCGTATACTCCTAAGGCCGTGATTGCAAAAATGTATAATAGCCCCACGTTGATATCGCTAATTATCAAATCGATTTCCTGTCCGAACAAAGTGACCTTGTCTCCAAAAGGGATGACCGCAAAAACAATCAAAGCCGGGATGAAAGATAAAACCGGGGCTATGACAAATAATATTTTATTGGCCTGGGCTGGAATGATATCCTCTTTGAAAAGTAATTTTATACCATCAGCGATGGGCTGCAAAAGACCGAAGGGACCCACATTTTTGGGACCTAGACGGGCTTGAATATGCCCCAAAAGCTTTCTCTCGGCCCAGGTTAAATAGGAGAGGATGAACATAAAGATATGCACAATAACCACGACCTTGATAACCGTGATTAGAATGAATAGAAATGTCGGGTTCATACTTTGGAAATTTTGATCCAGTCGACTAAATTATCTTTGTCCATCAGTAAATTGACTTCTAATTCTTTGAAGTTAATGGGGACAAACACCATTCCCGGCTGTAAATTGCTTGAGAGTTTGGCTTTGGTTTTTATCTTGCCGGAAGCGGACTCCAGCCAGATCTCATCATTGGTCTTGATTCCCAATTTTTCCGCATCTTGTTGATTCATTTCACAGAAACTCTCATTTACCACTAAGTTCAAATTTTCCGAATAGCCGGACAGAGTGCCGCAGTGGTGGACTAAATTTCCGGTAGTCAAAATGAACGGATACCCTTGTTCAGATTGTATTGGTTTCAAATCAGTTTTTTTCAAGCTGTAAGTCATTGCCTCCTTTTTGGAGACAAACCCGTTCCATTGTGCTCCATTATTTCCTAATTTCTTATAATCTAGTCCTAGATAACTGGGGACTAAAGAAAAAATTTCAGTGGAGATTTTTTCGGTGCTGTCGTAGTTAAAGTTTTCGTAATCCATCCACAAAGCTAACATGGAAATTATCTGCCAGTCCGGTTTGCTTTGATTTTGAGGACGGACTCCTCTTTGGAATTTCTGCACTCTTCTTTCCACACTAGTAAAAGTTCCTTCTTTTTCAGCAAAGCTGGCTGCTGGCAAAACCACCGTAGCCCTTTGAGCCGTTTCGCTTAAGAAAATTTCCTGCACTACTGAGAAAGCCGCTTTCGCCAAAACCGCCTGCGCATATTTTCTATCCGGATAATTGCTAACTAAATTTTCCTCCATTACATACAGAAATTTTACCTCTCCCTTATCAATTCCATCCAAAATCTGATGAATATTGAATCCCGGCTTGGTTGAGATTTTGCTCTGCCAGACTTTTTCCACATTTTGCAGATAATCAGCTTGATTCAACGGAGTCAGACCCGGTAACCTGTCCGGCAAAACTCCCATATCCAGAGCCCCTTGAGAATTATTGTACTCCCAGAGCAGATTCACTCCGGAGTGAGGTTTGTTCAAAGCCCCGGTCAAATGAGCTAAGTTGTAGACAGCATCTATTAACTCTTGATTCTGCGGATGACTTAAAACATCTCTGCCCAAAAGAAAAATACACCTCTCAGCTGAACTAATCTCTTCAGCTAATTTAGAAATTGCATTCGCTTCAACACCGGTGATTTCAGAAACTTTTTGGGGAGAATATGTTTTGACCCAGTCTTTAAACCCTTGGTCAGCTTTTTGATTTAATGCAGCATTGCACAAAGAATTAATCAGAGCCACTTCCGTTCCAAACTTTGGCAGAATTTCTGTCTTAGCCCAGGCATTCAGCTTGGTCTTTTTGGAATTTATCAGAACCAGCGGCGTAGCATAATTATTAACCGCTTTTTTGATTCTCAATCCGATTATAGGATGCTCCGAAGTAATATCACAGCCGATAACCACAATCATTTTAGTTTTTTCCAACTCTTCGATGGAATTAGTCATGGTGTACAGATTCTCTATGCTGGAAGAAGAGGGACTGGGAAGCAATCTCTTAAAAGCCACCCGGTGGTCTATATTATTGGTGCCGACGACGGTTCTGAAAAATTTCTGAAATAAGTAATTGTCTTCATTGGAGCAGCGGGCTGAACCAATCCCAGCAAACGCATCTGGACCGAATTTATCTTTGGTCTCCTTTATTTTGTTTGAAATTAAATCAAACGTTTCCTCCCAGGTAGCCGGCTCTAATTTCCCATTTTTTTTGATTAGAGGAGTTTTTATCCGGTCTGAATGATTTACAATATCGTATCCATATCTCCCCTTATCACAAATCCAACCTTCATCAACTGCGTCATTTTTGCGGGAGGTAGCTCTGAAAATTTTATCTCCACCCACCCACAGGGTCAGATTGCACCCGTCCGAACAAAATCCACAGACCGAACTTTTCTTCTGCGTCAGCCAGGTTCTGACCGCATATCTGAACGGTTTACTGGTTAAACACCCCACCGGACAGATTTCAACTGTATTGCCGGAAAATTCATTGGTAATCGGCTGGTCCTTGACCACATCAATTTCCGTAAAAACCCCTCGACCAAAAGCTCCTAAATCATATTCACCGGCCACTTCTTTTAGCATTCTGACGCATTTGAAGCAGGCAATACACCGGTTCATCGTCAGATACATCAGAGGACCGATCTGCTTTTCATCAAAAGTGGATCTAGCAGAGGTTAAAAATCTTCTTTTCGGTTCACCGAACCGGCTGCGGTCATTTTTAACATAGTAGGCTACATCTTGCAGGTCACATTCTCCCCCTTTGTCACAGGTGGGACAATCCAAGGGATGGTTGACCAGAAGCATCTCCATCACCCCTTTACGGCCGTCAATAGCTTTGGGAGAACTGACATGCACGTTCATCCCTTCCATGGCTTTGGTAATGCAGGAAACCGCTAATTTGGGGGATTTTTCTATTTCCACTAAACAAATTCTACAAGCCCCGATCGGCTCTAATTTTTCATGCCAGCAAAAAGTGGGACAGTAAATTCCCAGCTTTAAAGCGGCTTGTAATACTGTCTGCCCTTCTTCTACTTCAACTGGCTTTCCATCAACATTAATTTTGACCATAGTTAATTTAATTGAAATTTAAATGGTGTCAGACATCCCCGGTTTTCAACATGCGCAATATATTCCTCTCTGAAATATTTTATGGTGCTTTGTACCGGCACAATGGCGGCGTCTCCCAAGGCGCAGATGGTCCTCCCGCCGATATTTTCACATACTTTCAAAAGTAAATCAATATCTTCTTTTTTCCCTTCTCCATGCTCTAAGCGATATAAAATATCATATAACCAAACCGTTCCTTCTCTGCAGGGAGTGCATTTTCCGCAGGATTCATGCTTGAAAAAATTCATCAGAATCAGAGCAGTTTTCACCATGCAAGTGGTCTCGTCCATCACAATTACTCCACCCGAACCAAGCATTGTTCCGGCTTGTACCAATGATTCAAAATCCAATTTTACATCTAAATGTTCTTCAGTTAAGATTGGAACTGATGGACCTCCGGGAATAATGGCTTTAAGTTTTCGATTATCTTTTATTCCACCACCTAAATCATAAATTAAATGACGCAGAGGTGTCCCCATATCTAATTCATAATTTCCGGGTTTGTTGATATGACCAGAAAGCGAGAATATTTTTGTACCTGGGCTTTTGGCTGTGCCGATGGATAAAAACCAGTCTGCACCTTTTAAAACTATATCAGGCACATTGGCCAAGGTTTCCACATTGTTGACCACTGTGGGTGATTTATACAGACCCTCCACTGCCGGAAAAGGCGGTTTCACACGGGCTAAACCTCTTTTCCCTTCTAAGGATTCAAGCAAAGCAGTTTCCTCGCCGCAGATATAAGCACCGGCACCACGATAAAGATACATATCCAGATTGTACCCGGACCCTAAAATATTTTTCCCCAAATATCCTTTGTCGTAGGCTTCCTCAATCGCTTTTTGTATTCTTTGAGCGCATAAAACAAATTCTCCCCGGATGTAGTAGAAACAAACATTAGCTCCGATGGCATAGCTGGCAATTATGGCACCTTCAATAGAAATATGCGGGTCTTTTTCCATTATTTCCCGGTCCTTGAATGTTCCCGGTTCTGACTCATCCGCATTGACACACAGATATTTCGGTTTCTTGGAATCTTTAGGAATAAATCCCCATTTTAATCCGGTGGGAAATCCGGCTCCTCCTCTTCCTCTCAATCCGGATTTTTTCACCATTTCGATTATATCAGCCGGTTTATACTCTTTCAATGTCTTGGCTAAGCCCTGGTATCCTCCGTTTTTGATATAATTTTCTATTTTATACTGCTCCGGCTTATCGATATTTTTGAAAACTATTTTGGTCATGTTATGACTTTTTTAACTCTTCTAAAAGTTTATCCACTTTCTCTTTGGTCAGGTCCTCCTGAAAATGCAGGTTGTTGACCTGCAGCATCGGCGCAGTTCCGCAGGAACCCAAACATTCCACTCTTCCGATAGAGAAAACTCCGTCCGGTGTAACCTGACCGGTCTTGACTTTTAACTTTTCCTCCAAATGCTTTACCAGATCCTCTGCCCCTAACAAAGCGCAGGAAAGATTGGTGCAAACCTGTAGGAAATATTTTCCCGTAGGTTTTTTGGGAAACATAGTGTAGAAAGAAGCCACTTCCACAATTTCCAGGAAGGGAATGTTTAAGAGTTCCCCTGTTTCTTTCATGGTCTCATTGGATAAATAGCCGAATTCTTCATACACCGCATACAGAGCCGGCAGAATGGCGGTCTTCGGCTGAGGGTATTTATTTTTTTCGGCTAAAATTTTCTTTTGGGTTTTCTCTGAAAGAATCATCCGCAAATTTTATCTGTCTATTTCTCCTAAGACAATATCAATGCTTCCGATTATAGCAACTACGTCAGCCACCAGTCCCCCTTCTGCCATCTTAGGCAAAGCTGACAGATTCACAAACGAAGGAGTTCTCATTTTGACCCGATGGGGCTTGTCCGTGCCGTTGGAAACCACATAATATCCCAATTCTCCTCTGGGTGACTCAATGGCTTGATACACTTCTCCCACCGGAGGATTAAATCCATGAACTACTAATTTGAACTGGTAAATTAACGATTCCATTTCATTTAAAACCGCCTCTTTGGGAGGTAGGGTAATCCCCGGAACTCGTGCTATATAATCCCCTTTGGGCATACTGTTTAAAGCTTGCTCCACGATTTTTAAACTCTGTCTCATTTCGTGGATTCTAACCAGATAACGGTCATACACATCTCCGTTCTTGCCGACCGGAACCTCAAAATCGAACTTATCATAGCTGGAATAAGGATTTGATTTTCTGATATCCCACTTCACACCCGAACCTCGAAGCGACGGGCCAGTCACTCCCCAGTCAATGGCATCGGCAGCAGAAATGACTCCCACTCCTTTAGTTCTCTGGACCCAGATTCTATTTTGAGTCAACAAATCTTCATAATCATCTATTCTTTTAGGCATCACTTTTAAAATCTCTCTGGTTCTGGATTCAAAATCCGGCGGGATGTCGTAGTATAAACCACCGATTCTAAAATAAGTGGACATCATCCTCTGACCGGAAACTAACTCGTACATCCCCACAATCATTTCTCTTTCCCGGAAGCAGTAGAGCAACATTGACATGGCCCCAATATCCATGGCGTGAGTGCCTAGCCAGACCAGGTGTGACGCGATGCGGGTTAGCTCGGTCATGATGACCCGCACGTACTGAGCTTTCAGGGGAACTTCTAGCTCTAACAATTTTTCCACCGCTAAACAGTAAGCTAAATTGTTGGACATGGGAGCTAAATAATCCACCCGGTCCGTAGCAGTGATAAACTGATTGTAATTTTTAAATTCCGCTAATTTTTCTATGCCGGTGTGCAGATACCCGATGTGAGGTACAGCTTTTAGGACTGTCTCCCCTTCTAACTCCAGAACCACCCGTAAGACCCCATGGGTAGAGGGATGCTGGGGTCCCATATTCAAGGTCATGGTTTCGGTTTTAGCTGTCATACCTATCAGGTAATTTAATTAGTAAAATTTTCTCTTGCTTTATTAAAAAAAGGGCTAATAGCCCTACTTTATCAACTCCGGCGGCCTGTCTTTATTAAAAGTAAACTGCACCTCTTCGTAGCCCAAAGGATAATCTTTTCTCAAAGGGTGCCCTACCCAGTCATCCGCCATCAGAATTCTTCTCAAATCCGGATGGCCGTCGAATTTCAATCCGAACATATCAAAAATCTCTCTCTCGTGCCAGTTGGCCGTGCTCCAGACCGGGGTGACTGTAGGGATGGCTTCGTTTTCGTTCACTTTAATTTTTATTCTTAAGCGGTGATTCTTAGGGATAGAGTACATATGATAGGATATATCGAAACGAGGCAACCGCTCCAAGAAATCCACTCCGCTGACATCTGCTAGATGGTCGAATTTTAGATCAGAATCATCACGTAGAAATTTGCAGATTTCTACCAACTTTTCTTTTTTGATAACAACAGTAAGCTCTCCCCTAAATTCAACTGTCTCTACAATCGCATCCGCAAACTTATTTTTAATTTTCTCTAGGATAGAATTGTTATCCATTTATATTGTAAGAACTGTAGCGTCGCCATTTATGGCGATTATTTTTAGGCTTCAACTTCCTCTTGTTTAATTTTCCTGCCCAGAAGTTTCTCCTGCTCTATTTTCTTCTGCAGTTTGATGATTCCGTCGATTAACTGCTCCGGACGGGGAGGACAGCCCGGAACGTAAACGTCAACAGGCACAATTTTATCCACTCCCTGCACGATAGCGTAGTTGTTGAAAATCCCTCCGGAAGAGGCGCAGGCGCCCATCGAAATCACCCATTTCGGTTCCGGCATCTGGTCATACAGCGTTCTTAAGACCGGCGCCATTTTGGTGGAGACCCGGCCGGCCACTATCATCAAGTCTGCCTGACGGGGGGAAGAGCGCATTACTTCCATTCCGAAGCGGGCTAAATCGAATCGGGAAGCAAAAGTGGACATCATCTCAATGGCGCAGCAAGCCAGACCGAATCCCAAGGGCCAGATGGAGTTTTTTCGGGCCCAGTTGATGGCAAATTCGAACTTGGTGAAAACGATGGATTTTTCTAAGGCCTCTTGTAATTTTTCATCTATTCCCATTTTATTCCCACTTCAGGGCTCCTTTCTTGAGGATATATACATACCCGACCATCAGAATCAGAATGAATATCCCCATTTCAATCAAGCCGAAAAGGGCTAATTGCTTGTATATCACAGCCCAGGGGTATAAAAATACTACTTCGATATCGAAAACTATGAACATCAAGGCCACTAAATAAAATTTTACCGGAAATCTTTGTCTGGCATCCTCTTCCGGCTCGATTCCGCATTCATAGGGCATCAGTTTTCGTTTGGTCCCCTTTTTCCGGCCCAGGAGGTGGGATAAAACCAGCATCCCTAAAGCCATTATGGTGACTACGGTTACCAGCACGAATATGGGAAAATATTGTTCAAACATAGTCAATAATACTCAACAATAATAGTATTTTTGACTATTGTTGAGTATAGTTCGTGAAATTGTTCACAATCTTACCTATAGTCAAACATGGTCAAGAATAGTATCATCTTTCATCAAGAATAGTCAAAAATTATATTATTCTTGATGATTTTTGACTATGAGTATTGTTGACCATCATATTTGACTATTGTTGACCAATAAAAATACCCCTTTTAAACTCTATTGTCAATAACAAATACGAATTATTATTAATAAAAAAGTAGGTATAAAACAAACCCAACTTTTATATCAAGGGAACATTACTGACAACATATATCATATAGATGCTTAGGAGGTCTGGGGCCGCCTCTAAAAATATAATTCACCAGAAAAATGATGTCTGGTAAAGTAATATTCCCGTCATAATTAACATCTCCACTACAAACCGGATTGGGCTTCGTTCCTCCTTTGAATATATAGTTCACAAGCATAACAATGTCAGATAAGTTCAATATCCAATCAACATTAACATCACCTGGTCTCACTCCGAAATCACATCCAAGAAACTCTGAACCCATCTCCATTCTGGCTGCAAAAATTGACTTTTTTAAAGAATCATACCCAATATCGCTCACAACCAATGCCTGTGCATAATTAACAGTATCTGAGGTAGTATCAAAACAAACCGAACCGAACTGAATGTGTCGGTCTGCTGGAGTAAGGGCTAAGGGGTCCACCAGAGTATCTTTAGGATTAAAACCAGAGTCACTCATTACCCTGTATATAATCCTGGGGTCATCAAGGTAAAATTCGGCGTTACGATGGACTTTGGCAGACCAAAATCCATTTGGGTTTCCGATATGAACTGCAGTATCAACGATTGCCATTGTTGCTGCAAAGAATTTACTGGAGTTAGGTCCATCCCCTTGGAGCCAAACGAACTTTAATGTATCATTATTCCCCCAATTATTTAACGCTATCCCAGTATCTGAAGGCACTTCCCAATCCAGCACAGAACCGGCGTAAATCTTATTCACTAACAAATCTCCAGGCCAAAGTGGCCACCAGCAAGGTGGGTCTGCTTTGAATATTTTTGTAAACCACATGACATATCTGGGCTTGGTTGCAACTCTAATCCACCAGGTTTCTTTTATTTGATATTTGAACCAATAACCTGGCCAGGGAATATTTGGTGATTTCAAATCTGGGAAAAACATGGCTTTATAAATAGGGCCGACTTTAAACCAGTTTCCTGTCCTGACAGGCCTTTGTTGTTGTACGGCTTGGGCGAAGTAAATCAACGAATCCGTTAAGTTCACGGTCTGCGTGTCAATTGCACCTAAAGGTTTGAAGGAAACATTTCCATAAATATCCTGCGCCGCAATGGTGTCTCCATCGGCAGTAATGGTTGTAAGAACGGTAGACCCATCAAGGAGGAAATTTTCATTTATGGAAGTTAAATAAAACCCGCTGAAAAGGTTATGATCACCTAAGTTGGAAGTATTAGAAAATTTCACTCTCAAGTCCCCAACCGTTGCCACAACCTGACTTCCTTTAAAATAACCACAATCCGTGACTACTAAACGTGCAGGAATTTTTTTATTATAGCTATAAAAATGCGGACTGTAAATAATCAGAGTGTCGATATAAGTTGAGGGAATAAGGCCAGTGGCATCAAATCTAATATTTACTTTGAAGACGTTGATAACAAAGCATTCTCCAACTAGAATAGTATCCAAACTCAGAATTTGTAACCACGAGGAACCCTTGGTTCTTATACTATCGACTCTTAAAGTATCTGGACCTGGGCACAATAGGATTTTAAATGAAGTATCTAATATACCACCCGGAGTCACAACTGGGTCCACAAAAATTGGAGGAGAAACCGTAGACCAGCAATCGCTTAAAGGAGCGAATGCGGGATATTTATAATATAGAACTGGATTTGAGACTGGGTCACCATCTCCATAAATTATAATTCCGGCTGATTTATCATTGACATACAAAACGTGTAAAGTATCATTGACCCTTTCAGCCAAAGATGGATAAACATCAGAGTCACAGTTTCGGTCACAACCAGGTGTTTGAGAGTTAGTGATGTTTATTGGGTTACCCCAGGTATTACCTTTATTGGTTGAAACATTGACATAAAGTTCTCCATTTACTATCCAGTCTACAGAACGATCGGTAGTACCTGGTCCAAATTGAGTCCAAGTCACATATAAGAAATTTTTTCGGCACGGATTCCCAGTTCCATCATGCACCCCAATATGAGGATTATTCAGATTGGGATAGTAATCAGGCATATTATAAGTACCATCCGCAACCTGATCGGTTCCGGTGGCTCTACTCCAGTGATAGATATAACATTTGCCATATTCAGAGCTATATAAAGGAGCCACCCACACAATATGCAGCGAATCCTCTTCATCATATACAGCCGACAAATCTCCAAAAACTCGCACAGGGTCGCCCGGTTGATATTTGGTAAGATTCACAATAGAATCTCTTATATCATTGCCAAAACTATTTACCCAATCTCTGCCTGCATCAGTCGACTCTATATAAAATATATCAGCATCTGCTGCGGGTCCTCCAAAACTCTTTTGGCGGGAATAAACAATTGCTACTTTATTAGATTTTCGGGAGGCCACTACAATCACAGAAATGACATTTGAAGAATCAGGTCTTTGAGCTGGGGAAAAGGTAAAAGTATCTGGGGGACCCTGAACCCCGCGCGTATAAATAAAATCCCTATTCCCCGAGGCATTTTGTCCTTCCACACCAACCACATGAATTACTGCTGAATCATCCACCATTTGTGCCGCAGAAGAGGGCCACAACGCCGCATCTCCCATACCATCCACGGAGTCCGGCAGATGAATTTCTCCCGTGAAATCACCTAAACCGGGGGTTTGCTCAACCGAAGCATACAATCCATCATTTCTCCCTCCTGAAAGTGTATTAATGTGGTGATATACACTAACAGCTCTGCCATCTGGTAAAACTGCAATTGAGGGATATCCACCTCTTGCACCCAGTTCACTTACTTGGACTTCATGAGCCAAACGAGACCCGTCGGCTGACCAGGAACTATAATAAACTTCTCTAGGACCTACAGTGGATGAATTACTATCTAATCCTTTAATCCAAACTGCATGTACAATTCCTAAGCTATCAATAGCAATCTCTCTTTGAAGCCTATCCGGGGCTTGTAAGTCATAATAAGTGTATCCGGCGGTATCGTAAAAAGGAGAACTTAGCGACTGAGGAGACTTGGTCTCCTTCTTAAAAATCTCAGATGATTTATTTTCCTTAAGCTTGACTTGAGCGGTGCTGTTTCCCTCTGATGACAGTAGAACGGAGAAGAACGCAAAACATGTAATATAAACCAGCTTTTTATGAGACACTGAACTTCCCCCTATATCAATATTACAAAAGCAATATAATAAATTTTCCTTTTGAAATCAAGGGGGAAAGCTATGTCTGCTGCCCTGTCAGAAAATCCAGAAGCTTCAAAGTAGCCACTTTCGTCCTCTCCCCTGCTTCTAGCGTAGGACCCACGCAGGAAGGACACCCTTGCTCACACAGACATCTCTCAATCAGCTTTTTCGCTTCCAGCCAGATAATATTCTGCAGCTTAAAAATCTTCTCCGCAAACCCCACTCCCCCCGGATAATTATCATACAGATACAAAGTCGGCTTTTCCGTCACCGGTGCTTTCTGCTGATAAAAAGTCCGGATATCTCGGGGGTCGCACATCACCCACAAACAGGCAATATTCCCCAGAATATACGCCAGCCCGGATAACCCTCCCCCCAATTCTCCCTTGGATAACTCCAGCCGCGAACCTATATCTGAAGGAAACTCATACCAGAACGCTTCCGTATGCATCTCCTGCTCCGGCAGATAAATTCTGCCGGCTCCGATGTTTTCATGCGTATGAAACTTTATTTTTTTATACAACACCGCCGCAGAAGAAACCGAAACTTCCCCTAAACAAATTTCCCCTCTTTCCAGAGTTTGCTTTTGATTTATCTGTAAAACTTTTATCTCGGTCTTGGTCTCCGGGTCAGTATAAAAGTCGACGTCGACTTCTTTGGCATAAGCTTTCTTCCCCTCCCAATCCAACTTTTCAATCTGGTACTGCCTTCCTGCATGCAGGTAAATCGCATCCGGAAATAGAAATATGGGAGCTGAAAAATAATCCACTTCCCCGATTACTCTGTTATTATCCGAACTGTTCAAAATCACGAAATTTTCCGGTGAAGCCGAACGCAGAGAGACTTGCTCTGCCGGATAGATTTCCGAATTCCAGTGCCATTTATCATCCACGAAGTGTAGGACCTTCTGCTGTTTTAAATAATTTAAAATATCCTGGGTAGTATCCACTCCGAATTTATCCCCTTTTTCAAACGGCAGCTCAAAAGCGGCGCATTTGATATGTGACATTAATATTACCAGATTATTGGGGTCAATGATTCCATGCTCCGGTGTTTGTGAGAAAAAATATTCCGGATGCTGCATCAGATACTGGTCTAACGGAGAACTGTTGGCTACTAAAATTGCCAGAGAGATATCCTGTCTGCGACCAGCACGGCCGGCTTGCTGCCAGGTGGAAGCGATATTGCCCGGATACCCGGTCATCAGACAAACTTCCAATTGCCCGATGTCGATTCCCAATTCCAAGGCATTGGTGGAAACCACCCCTTTGATTGTCCCGGCTCTCAAGCCCTGTTCAATCTTCCTTCTTTCCATGGGGAGGTAACCGCCTCTATAACCGTGGACTGAATCCGCTGATTTTCTGCTCTTGGCCATTTTCTCTTTTAAATAAGTGAGCAGAACTTCTACCCTTAGACGGGAGGGAGCAAAAGCAATCGTGGCAATGTTATTTTCTAAAAACTGCCCGGCTAATCTCTGAACCTCGTTGGTGGAGGATTTCCGGATACCTAATTGTTTATTTATCACCGGAGGATTATATAAAAGAAAATGCTTTTCACCGGAGGGTGCACCATTGTTGTTAACCAGGACGACCTCCTCTTCACAGATTTTCTCCGCTAACTCCTGCGGATTGGCTATAGTGGCGGAACAGAAAATAAATTGGGGTTTGGAGCCGTAAAACTTACAGATTCTTTTTAACCTTCTTACTACATTGGCTAAATGTGACCCGAAAACTCCCCGATAATGGTGTACTTCATCAATCACCACATATTTCAGATTTTCGAATATCCGATTCCATTTAGTGTGATTGGGCAAAATCCCGGAATGCAGCATATCCGGATTGGTAACCACAATCTGCCCTACGGTTCGGATAGCTTTTCGGGCTGAAACCGGCGTATCTCCGTCAAAAGTATAGGTTTTGATATCTGCTTTTACCAGATTTATCAATTCCTGCAATTCCACCACTTGATCTTGCGATAATGCCTTAGTGGGAAATAAATAAAGCGCTTTCCCCTCCGGATTTTCCAAAATTTTATTTATTATGGGAAGATTATAGCACAGCGTTTTTCCGGAAGCAGTGGGTGTGACGATAACCACGTTATGGCCGGCCAGAATATTTTCAATAGCGCTGGCCTGGTGAGAATAAAGTTTATTTATCCCCTTTTTTTCTAAGGCGACTTTTAATTTGAAGTTCAAGCTTTCCGGAAAATCTGCGTAAATTGCCTTCTTAGGTGGTATGGTCTCCCAGTGGACAATGCAATCTTTCCCCTCGGATGATTTCTGCAGCTGGTCTAAAACTAAGCTTAAGTCCATTTGTGAAAATTTTTAATTAATATCAATTTTTAAAGCCATTTGTCAAGGAGTTTGTTCAGTTTCAAGCTTGGAAGCGGAGGAAAGGATTTTCGCCTGTCGGAATCTTTCGCGACATGAAAATTAACAGCAATAAATCAAACCAGAGTTATATGCCTCTGGCAGTTGTCGCAAAACCTTTTCCCTTTGCGGTCGGTATCGTCGATGGTCTGGGAAAAATACATGACGCATTTGGGATTGGGGCAGTGGTGCAGATTCATGGTATGCCCCAATTCGTGGACCGCTTCCTTGAAAATCCGGTCAAAATAAACCGGTTCCGAAGCCATGATGCTGGAATAATCCTGCTTCAGATTGAAAAGAGAGATTATGGCGACTTTGCTTTCCGGGTCTGCTTCTCCCAAAACAAAATTCAAAGTCGGAACATACAAGTCCTCTTCCGTGATTCCCAAAATCCTCTCATGGTCATCCGATTTCAATAGCTCCAATTTGCTCAAAATTACCGTGGAATAAAACTGCCCCCTTTTCTCATTGTAGGCCTCTTTGGGCAGTTCCAGTCCCTGCAAAATTTCCAGATTGAAGTTGAAAAAGGAAGCCAAGCTGGAAGCCAATCTGTTGACCAGGATATAATCAATCTCACCTAAAGGGACAATGACTATTTTATTCCTCATATCACCTGCTTGATTGACTGGCCTGATAGGCAGCTCCGATAAAACCGGCTTGATTTCCCAATTTGGCTCTTCTAATTTTTAGATTTTTGGTAGCGGTGGGGAAAGCTTTTTGTTTAACCTGTTTTTCTATTTTTTTGATGATATCGGCATTCTCATCCACCAGTCCGCCTCCAATTACAACCATCTCCGGGCTCAAGATATTAACCACATTGGCTATTCCGGTGCTCAAGGTCTCACCGGTCTCTTCCACAATTTTTTGGGCTATTCTATCTTTCTTGCCATAAGCCAGAAAAAGAGTAGGTACGTCCAGACGGTTCCCGTTTTTTCTTATCAGCTGATTTAAGAGAGATTTTTTATCCGTTCTGGCCAGTTTTTGACTCCTTTTCAGCATGGCATTGGCAGAAGCATAGGTCTCCATACAATCCAATCTCCCGCACTTACATCTTTCCCCCAGAAAATTGACCGCAGTATGCCCAATTTCTCCGGCCGCAAAATTTGACCCGCGGTAAATTTCGCCGTTCAGAATTATCCCTCCTCCGATTCCGCTCCCCAGGGTCAGACAAACCACATCCCGGCAATTTCTAGCCGCGCCGAATTTGGCTTCAGCCAGAGCCATCAAATTGGCATCGTTATCAGCTGTAACCGGGAGAGAAAATTTTCTGAAAATCTGTTTAAGATTAGTGCCTACCCAGAAGGGAAGATTAGGGCAGGAGCCTAAAACCTTGCCGGAGTTTATGTCGATACAGCCTGGACTGCCGATACCCATGGCTCTGATTCGAATTTTATTTTTTCGGGCAAAGTTTAAAAGATTGTCTGCAATTTCAACCAAGGAGTCAATGACTCCCCTTCTCCCCGATTTCTGAGGAGTTAACCTGCCTCCTCTGGTTAAAACTTTTCCGCTGGAGGAAACTATTCCGTATTTTATCTGACTACCGCCTAAGTCAATTCCGATGTAATAAGATTTGGGTGAAAAGGTCACCTTAGACTTTAACTTTCTGGACACTGTAAACTTCGATTCCTTTAGCTAAAATCCGCATCGCTTTTTTCAGGTCAGAGGTATTCAGAACGTAGGCGATTCTAGCTTCAGATTTTCCTAAACCGGAAGTGGCGTAGAATCCCGGACCCGGCGCAATCATGGTGGTCTCACCGTCCAAACTGAAATCGGTCAGCATCCAGCTGGCAAAATCTTCTATGTCCGGTACCGGCAGTTTAGCCATTATGTAGAAAGCCCCTGAGGGCCGGACACACACCGCACCCGGAATTTTCATCAGTTCAGCATAGGTAACATCTCTTCTCTTTTTGAATTCTTCTCGGATCTGAGCAAAAAAAGTGTCACCCGATTTCAAAGCCGCCAGAACTCCGTGCTGCTCCAGAGTCGGAGAGCACAAGCGGGCCTGCCCCAGCTTCAAAGCTACCTCCATAATTTTTTTGTTTTTACTGACGATGCAGCCGATCCTGGCTCCGCACAGAGAAAATCTTTTGGAAAAACTATCCAGAAGCACTGCCTGTTCTTCTAACCCTTCCAGGTGCATCAGGCTGATATGTTCTCCTTCATAAACAAATTCCCGGTAAACTTCATCGGATAAAAAGAAAAGATTGTATTTCTTACACAAGTTAGCCAACCCTTCCAACTCTTTTTTGGTAAAAACAGTTCCAGTGGGATTGTTGGGATTGCATAAAAAAATGGCTTTGGTTTTGGGAGAAATTTTCTCCTCGATTTTCTCAATTGCAGGTAAATGGTAACCCTCTTCGGGTTTGGTAGGCAGGGGAACCAAATGGACTCCGGTAATAATCGCGAAACTGTTGTAATTGGTATAAAACGGCTCAAACACCATTATTTCATCCCCTGCTCCAGCCACTGCTAACATGGCGAAAATTATGGCTTCACTCCCGCCGGTGGTAATCATAATCTCTTCCGGCTCTACTGAAATATTATTTTTGGCAAAATAAGCCGACACAGCTTTGAGCAGCCGTAAATCTCCTTTGGAGTGGCCGTACTCCAAAACTTCTTTGGGATAAGTTTTTACCGCTTCGAAGAATTCTTTGGGGCTGGGAACATCCGGCTGGCCGATGTTTAAGTGATAAACTTTGATCCCCTTCTTTTTGACTTCGTCTGCCAAAGGAACCAACTTTCTGATAGGGGAAGCTGGAAGCTCCTGAGCTCTTTTGGATATATTGACTTTGGAATTAGCCATACGATTAATTTATTCTAACATAAGATATTAAGAAATATTCTAAAAGAAAAGTGCTTTTTGAGGGTTTTATTTTACTTGATTCTGGAGAAGTTTTGCCGCTTCCAGCAGGTTTTTAGCTATGAAATCCGGTTTAGATTTGGAGAAAGCCGTAATTTTTTTGGATTCTTTTTTCCCGTGGCCGGTCAAAAGTAAAATTGATTTTATTTGGGCATTCTTACCTAATCCCACATCCGATAACCTATCCCCGATTACAACCGAACCTTTCAATTTCAGTTTATGCTCTCTGGCGGCTAATTTCACCAGACCGGTTTTGGGTTTCCGACAGTTGCAGTCCTTCAGATAACGTTTTAGACCTACCCGCGGATGATGAGGGCAATAATATATTCCGTCCCAGCCGGCTTTATCTTTTCGAAGTTGTTTTTGCAAGTACTTATGTACTTTCTTCAGAGATTTTTCCGTGAAAAATCTTTGAGCCACCCCGGACTGGTTGGTGATGACAATTATTTTGTATCCTAAGGATTTTAAAATCTGAACGGCCTTGACTGAACCGGGAATGAATTCAATCTGGTTTATTCTGGAAATGTAGCCGTTTTCCTGTATGATAGTTCCGTCCCGGTCTAAGAAAGCCGCTTTCTGCCGCATCAATCAAGCGGTTAATTTGACCGCAGTGCTCAGAATCTTCAAAGATTCTTCTACTACTTTTTGAGGAGAGATAAAGTCCATGCAGAATCTGGATTTTTGATGGCAAGGAGTTTGGCCGTGTAAACTGCAGGGGCTGCATTTTACATTGGCAGAAAGGGCGATACTTTTTTCTCCGAAGGGAGTGAATCCCAATTTGGGATGGGTGGGGCCGAAAATGGCTACCACCGGAACATTGCGGGCCGTAGCGATATGCATCAAACCGGAATCATTGGAAACTAAAATTTTGCATCGGTCGATTAAGGCCACTAATTGATTTAGTTTCAAACCAGCCGCCACAATCGGATTTTGACCCTTTAAACTTTCGGCAATTTGAGATACGAGCTCTTTTTCTTTCTCATCACCGAAAATAATTATCTTGGCATTCAATTTTTCAGCCAAAATCTGGCCGGTTTCTGCAAATTTCTCCTTATCCCATCTTTTGGTTTCCCATTTGGCTCCGGGGGACAGTCCTACCAGATAATCTCCGGGGAAAACTTTTCTTTCTTTTAAATAATCTACCGCCCAGGCAGAATCTTCTTTTTTGAGATTTAACAGTGGTGGCAAAATGGTGCTGGAAATACCCAATTTGCGGAGTGCCGAGTTGTAAAGCTCCAGAGTATGCTTGGGCTTGATTTTTAACGATTTCAAGTGAACCATTAAAAACCGGGCCCAGCTTCTTTTATGGTATTTTACTTTGTGTGGAGCGGAAAGGAATTTCCTGACCAAAAAACTTCTCCAGTTGGAATGCAAATCCACAATTATGTCAAAGCTGTTGGTTCTTAGTCCCTTTATTAATTTAAAAAAACAGGCTATACCTTTGTGTTTTAACTCAGAGTCAAAACTTATGATTTGGCTGACAAAGGGAATACCAGCGGCTATTTCCTGATACTTACTTTTGGTTAAAAGAAATATCTCCCCCTCTGGAAAGGCCTGGTGTAATGATTTAACCGGAGATGAGGTCAGAACCAGATCCCCTAAGGAACTGAAACGAACAACTAAAATCCTCATCTGTGAACCGATATCACTTTTGTTAAAACTTCACTTAAAAACTATAATTCACACCAAAAATAAATCCAAACTCATTATCAAATACGAATTCTCCTAATAGGTGAAAGCTATTGGCAACTTCAAAATCTGCTCCAAAATACCCTCCCATTTCAAAATCTGTATCTGAAACATTTGCAAAAGGAGGTGGTTGATCTACTTCCACTCTTTCAGCCCGTAAATTTATTTTCCCGTAGGGAGAAATGGTTCTGCCGGTCCGGAGTTTAAAATCTTTGGAGCCGATAACATTTCCTCCAAAGCTCAACACTGTCACTGGGTCTGTAGCCGCAAACTCTACACTTCCGCTTAAAGCCAGATCAAAAGGGGCCGTAAAGGGATCTTCTAAAATTTGATATTTTACATCTCCACCTAAAACTAATCCGGTTTCATCACTCAAATCGATGAAACCGAATTTAACACCACCGTCGAAATACTTGGCAAAACCATAGCGATACTGTCCGAACAACGCCAAAAGCTCATCCTGAACTCCGATATAACCGCCCACCAAAGAGCCACCGGGGCTGACGGTTCTGGCTGTCGAAACCTGACCTAAAAATTGGGCCTGGGAAACTGAGGCGAATACCAGGGCTAAAACCAGAAACAGGCCTAGGCTAACTTTTTTCATCATCCCTCCTATGTTAAAAAAGTTTTTAGATAATAACCAATCATTGATTGTTTGTCAACAAAAAAATTCATTCTAAACGAAAGAGGATTAATCCGCCTAAGGCGGACTAATCCTCCTCCCTAAGTCAAATTCTTTCTTACGGCAAATTGAAAGTCAAACCCCCTATAATCGTGGTGTAGTTGGTATTTTTCCCGGAGGTCTGAATGGAAGTATAGCGTCCCTCTAAGAAAATTTCAAAGGGAACCGCCGGAAAATGTAACCCCACTCCTCCCACCGGTTGCCAGCTCCAGGTATTCTCGTCATCCGGTATGGTATAGCTTCCAGAAGGGCCGGAGGAACTGTAAACCAGTCGGTGCCACCCCAAACCCAACCCTACAAAAGGCCTTATCACCGGAAAATTGAATTTATATTTAGCGGTTCCGTTTAAGGATAAATCCGCTATGGTTACATCCACATTAGGAAACGTGGGAGCGAAGGCATCCTTCTTTTTCTTCCAGGCGTATTCAGCCGAAACTTCCAAATCGATGATCCGCAGAGTCCCGATGTTCAGATGTCCGCCGATCATCTGCATTCGGCTCAAATCAACACCACTGAGATCCAAGGCCGGATTATCATAATTCTGCACCAACCCGCCTCTTATCCCGAATCCCAAACCGGTCAGAGCCTGGCTGGAACTCGTTAATACGAGCAGAACTAAACCCAAGGTTAAAGGAATGATTTTTCTCATTTTTTGCTCCTTTCATGGTGAGTTTAATCGAACCATTTTTGAGTTAATATAGTAAGAAATCGACAATTTAAGTTTATTTCTTAACCTTTTAACCCAATAAAAGCCACCATCCTCTGGTTTTTATTGGCGGAACGCCGGAAAGAATAATAAAGCTCGGGATTACAATGGGTGCATTCTGAAATGATGCTTATATTTTTTGTTTTTAGGCCCGATTTTACCAGCTGCTTGAAATTCACTTGGGCTAAATCCAGCCTGGGTTTGCTGCCATTTTCAATCACCTGACAATCCGGGGGAAAAAGAATAGCCAGCTCTTCTGAAATTTCAAAACAACCTTTACCTAATCCGGGACCGATTACACAAATCATTTTATCTATATCAGCTTTAAAAGTAGAATACATCTGTTCCAAAGTATTTTCAACAATTCTTAAGATAGTGCTTCTCCATCCGGCATGAATTAAGCCGATGGCTTTGGCATCCGGCTCAATAAGATAGATGGGCAAACAGTCCGCTACCCTGACTGTCAGAAAAACGCACTTCTGGTTGGTGATAAAGGCGTCGTATTTGCTGTTAAAATCCCACTTTTTAATATCATTTACAGAAGCTAAAACCGCGCTTTTATTTTTATGCACTTGCTCTGAATATATAGCCGGACCATTATTTTCAGCAATTATCTTTAAAGATTTTTCCAGATCTTTCTTCAAATTATTTTTATTAGTAAAAAGAGTTTCTTGTTTATTTTTCAGAATCAATCCCTGGTGCAGAAAGTCAAATTTCACCAGGGCCGGAAAACTCAGCCACAAAATATCTTCGGATTCGTTTATTTTCTTAAGCATGGGAATTTTCCCTTCTCTATCTTTTCCCATTCTTCTTGCCGGTCACTGCAGTTTTTTGAGTCTCTTTTTGTTTGAGCCATTGCTTGATTCTAGTTTTGGCTCGACTGGTTTTGACAATTTTTAACCAATCCTGGTGTGGAATCTGATGGGAGGAGGTCAAAATCTCAACCTTATCTCCATTCTTCAGAGTCGTGGTCAGGGGAACCATCTTTCCGTTTACTTTGGCTCCCCGGCAATGATACCCAATGTCGGTATGAACCGCAAAGGCAAAATCCAGAGGGGTGGAGCCCAGAGGTAGCTGCCTTAAATCCCCTTTGGGGGTAAATACATAAATATCTTCCTGAAACAAATCCAGCTTCAAATATTCCAGAAATTCCGCCGGATTTTTTAACTCTTTCTGCATTTCTAATAACTCTTTTATCCAGGCCAGCCGTTTATCTAACGGGTCCGGCTGTTTTTTTCCTTCTTTATAGAGCCAGTGAGCGGCAATACCGTATTCTGCCGCTTGGTGCATTTGCTGAGTCCGGATCTGGATTTCCACCCATTGCCGGCCCGGAACAATCACGGTAGTATGCAAGGCCTGATACAGATTATTTTTGGGCTGGTCAATGTAATTTCGGAATCTTTCCGGAATTGGCTCCCACAGATTGTGAATCACGCTCAAGGTCTGATAACAATCCTTATCATTTTCCACTAAAATCCGGATGGCCATCAAGTCATAGATTTTTTCTAAGGGTACATTTTGTCTTTTAATTTTCTGGTAGGTACTGTACAGATGTTTAGCTCTGCCGGTAATTTCTGCCTTGACTCCTGCTTTTTCCAATTCTTTCTTTAGAACATCAGCCACTTCTTTGATTAAACTCTCCCTTTCGGTTTTGCTGGCTTTTATCTTCTGCTCCAGCTCTTGATAGGTCTGGGGCTCTAAATATCTGAAACTTAATTCTTCCAATTCTTCTTTAATTTTTCCCATCCCCAGGCGATGCGCCAGGGGGGCGTAGATATCGAGGGTTTCCTGGGCTATCCTGTGTATCTTTTCCGGAGCCAGATGCTGTAAAGTTCTCATATTATGCAGACGGTCTGCCAATTTGATTAAAATTACCCGGATATCTCTGGCCATGGAGACTAAAAGCTTGCGGAAATATTCCACCTGTCCTTCTTCCGCACTCTTGAACTGCAGCTCTCCGATTTTGGTGACACCGTCCACCAGCTCTGCTATTTCCTGCCCGAATTCAGCTTTGATCTGGTCTAAGGTGACTATGGTATCTTCCACCACATCATGAATCAGGGAGGCGGCTAAGGTAGCCGAATCCAGATTTTGCTCGGCCAAAATTACTCCGGTCTCCAGACCGTGATACAAAAATGGGTCTCCGGATTTTCTCATCTGCCCCGAATGAGCTTTTTCAGAGAACTGATAAGCTCGGATTAACAAAGGAATATCCAGCTGGGCTTTGAGGGTTTCTAATTTGAAAATAAATTCGGATAAATTCATTTTTCTATTTTGGTTTTGCTCTTCAAAACCGCACCCGCTTTTTCAAAGACCTCTTCAACAGTGATTAAATCCATGCAATTTCCTCTTTCACATTTTACAGGAGAGCAGTTTTTGCAAGGAGGAACCGGGGGAAGAATTACGGTATGTCCTTCACCATACGGTCCCCATCTTTTGGGTGAGGCGGTGAAAATTGGGCAGAATAAAGCTACAGTAGAAATACCTAAACTCGCCGCTATATGCATGGAACCGGTGCTGTTGCAGACTAATAAATCAACTTTTTCTATTATGGCGGACAGCAATCTCAAATCCGTTTTTCCAGTTAAATCTAAGAAACTATGTTTCATTCTGCTTTTCATTTTTTCAGCCAAAATCTTCTCATCAGCTTGACCCGTGACCAACACTTTTACAGAATACGAATCTATCAGCTTATCAGCCAGTTCCCCGAATTTTTCCACTGGCCAAATTAAAGCATTTCCTCCGCTTCCCGGATGAACCAGAACTACGATGTCATCGCTATTTATACCAAATCTCTTTAAAAATATATCTGCCTCATTTTTTTCATTGGCTGACAGATACAGTTTGGGTAATATTTTCTGTGGCTCCAGACCCAAAACTTTTAGCATATCCAGATTATATTCCAATTCATGTTTTTCAACTGTCTTGCGATGCTGGAAATGTTTCAGGTTAAACAAAAATGAGTATCCTCTATATCCGGTTCCGATTCGGCAAGGGACTCCGGCTGATTTTAACAACCAGGCTAATTTTAAAGTTGGATGCAACACAATGGCTACGTCGTATTTTTTCTGTTTAATAACTTCTCTCAATTTAAGAAAACCTCTTACCCTTTTATTATCGTCTAAAATAATTTCGTTTATAAACGGGTTATTTTTCAAAATCGGAGCCGTGTAAGGAGCTACCAGAAAATCAATTTGTGCTTTCGGAACTTTTTGTTTAAGAACTTCAGCAACCGGCGTAGACAGAATCAAATCCCCGATTCTATCGGTCCGGACTAAAAGGATTTTTTCATTTCCCCTTAATTGAATATTTTTTTCTTTGCTAAACATTTTGGCTTCGAAAATTTAAACCCAACAATTTCAGATATTTTATCAAAACCTGATAACTGGATAAAATCGCTAAAACAAATCCCAGCCACCCGTCCAGAAATCCCAGCTTAATCAAATACATTTTAAAAAAAGTTGCCGGAGGCCTAAAAACCAAGTCCCAGGGGTAGGCCTTCACTTTTCTTTCATTCAACTGCTGGGCGGCCAGAGTGGTGTAACGTTGCAATTTTTTAAAGTAATGTTTCAAATTCGGATAGGTGTAATGCAGAAGCGGATTTTTCAGATAACCGATTTCTCCTTTTACCTGGGCCTGTTCATGCACCAGCGCTGTATCAAATTGTCCTCTTTCTTTTCGAAACAGCCGTAAAACGTAATCCGGATGCCAGCCGGAATGTTCCATCCATTTCCCTAAAAAAAGAGATTGGCGGGGAACAAAATAACCGGTATAAGAATTATTCTGAACCGCTCGCAAAATCTCCTCCTGTAATTTGGGAGTTACCTCTTCATCCGCATCGATGGATAAAACCCAAGCGTGGCTTGCTTTTTGACGGGCTAACTCTTTGGTTTTGCCGAACCCTTCCCAGTTAACCTCCCAGATTTTATCCGTATATTTTTGGGCAATCTCTTTTGTCTTATCGGTGCTGTGAGAATCGACTATTATGATTTCATCTGCGAAAGTCAAAGACCCAAGACATCTCGCCAGATTTTTCTCCTCGTTATAGGTAATAATTATGACCGACAACATTTCCATATCTCATTCAGTAAATTTAAGAGATAATCCCCAGCCGGACCAGATAAAAAGCCCAATGACCGGGTCGAAACTTACCAGAGAAAACCAGCCCACCAGAAACCAGCTTAAAATGCCCAATATCGTTCCCATTTGAAAGGCAGAATTCAGGGAATTTAAGCTGTATTTCAGTTTTCGGATGGAGAAAAAAAATTGCCTCAGAAACATGGCTCCGAAAAACAGAAAGGTAAAGATCCCACTTTCCAGAATAATTTGCAAAAACTCATTATGCCAGCTGGAGGTCTCTTTATCTTCCACCTTTTCCCAGGCTGTGCCCGGAAAAATTGTATTAAAAGTGTTGGGCCCGTAACCGGCAAGGGGTAAATCCTTCAATTTTTCTAACCCTGCTCCCCACAAAGCGGGTCTGTTGGATAAAAGTTGTGGGCTTCTCAAACTTAAGCGGTCACCTAATTTTTCTTTCAGATTGGGAATCAGAGCCGCCAGAATTGCGGCCAGCGCAATGATGAATAGAATTTTTCGGCTTTTTTTCACCACAACAAACAGAAACATAACCAGAGCCGCTAAATAGCAAGCCCTGGTAAAGGTCAGGAATATTCCCAGGGTCAGAATTGTGACCACCAGCCCCAAATAAATCTTTTCTTTTAATCGTTGGGAATAGACAAACCCGGCCAAAGCCAGTCCCAGGACCAGAGTGGAATAGACCGCTGCGGTGTAATAGCCGGTGGAAAGAAAGCTGGCTCTAGGGGTTTGGCCTAACCAAACCCTCAAGCCGGAGAGAAGGGCCAGTAAACCGGCTCCCACCAGTATTACTTTGAAAATCGATTTTTTTTGAGATGGGCTCAAATCCAGGGAGGCCAGAGGAAAATAAACCAGAGGCAGCCACAGCTTCTCAAAACCTTTCAGACTGTCCTGAAAATCCACTGAGAAGAAAATGGAAATCAATCTGAAGAAAACAAATCCCAGAATCGGGTAAAAAAGCGGATACTCGGCCGGCCGGAATTTTCTTTTCAAAATAATTTTAAAAACCCAGACCAAAATCAGAATTGCGCTTATGGTTTCGGAGAGTGCTATCGAAAACGGCAATGCCAGAAATAACAGCCCAACCAGATAGTAGGAAAGCTTACCTTCCAGCTCTTTCAGTTTAGGCCGATTTATCATGGAGATGCTGGTAGTAAAATTCTTCCGTGGCCTGAGCTAATTTTTCCAAACTGAACTTTTCGCAGGCCAGCTTCCGGCTCATCTGGCCGAATTTTTCTCTTAAGACACGGTCCTCTGCTAATTTCATGATAGCTCCGGCCAGATCCCGGGGCTCTTGGGGCGGAACCACCAGACCGTTCACCTTATCATGTACAACTTCCGGGATAGCGTTAATATTGGTGCCGATTACCGGCTTTCCCATGGCCATATACTCCAGTGCTACCCGACAGACCGATTCCGAGCCGATGGAGGCCACCACCCCGATATCCAGAACTCCTATCGCTTCCCTGACATCTGGAATCTTTCCTAAAAAAATGAAATTGCCCGATATACCCGAGTCTTTCACTTTATCATTTAACTGGTTTTTTGAAATCTGGGCATCCTCTCCGGCGATTAAAAAAATCGCTTTAGGAAATGTTTCAACTACTAATTGGGCTGCTTCAATGAAATAAGAATGCCCCTTCACCGGAGAAAGCCGGCCTACCATGCCTATAACTGGAGTTTTTTCATCCAGATTCAATTCCTGCCTTAAACGGCTTTTATAAGCAGGAGTGAAATAATCCGTATCTATTCCGACCGGAATATTTCTCAAATTATATGAATCAAAATTCAAATTCTTTCTATAACTTTCTTCCAGAATTTTGCAGGAGGTAATAACCCCGTCTGTCAATTTATGATTCAGATAATGGTTAAAAAAATTTGCCTTAGGCGGACGAATGTCTCCTCTGGTGCGGATAATCGCAAGTTTGGGGCTGGATATTTTTTTCAACAAGCTGGCGTAGAAATGCCCTTCCCCCCGGTGAGCGTTAATCACCTCGATTTGTTCTTTTTTCACGATGTCAGATAATCGTTTGAGGTTTTGTAGGATGCTGGTATGGTCCAGACGGCTCAAATTCAGCCCGGGGTGAATTTTTAATTTCAGCTGTTGAGCTTTTTCCAAAGGAGGCGAAGGAAAATCTCCTGCCACAATCACCTTATGCCCTCTGTTAGACAGGGCTTGTGAGACAGCAATAGCATAATAAGCCGAAGCGTTATACCACCTCACATTAATCAACTGCAGAATATTTAGTTTTTTCAACTTCTTTATTTTTGAGTTTAGGTAAATTCGGGATTATGGAAGCTAAAACCTGCTGAACATCCTCAACCGAAATGGAATTTAAGCAAACCACTTTGGTACAGCTGTGTTTTTTTCTTTCATTATTAACACAAGGGCAATTTTTTTTCACAAATTTATGCCGGCTTGAATCCGGATAAGTCCAACTTACCGGCGAGTGAGGCCCATAAATGGTGACCGTGGGAACTCCCACAGCTGTAGCAATATGCTTGGTTCCGTTATCATTCCCCACATGCAAATCACACTTTTCTAAAATGGCGGCTAACTCTAGAAGGGTAGTGGTTTCAGCAGAGATGATTGGTTTAAATTTCATCAACGAGGCAATCTTCTCTACAATTTCCCTCTCTCCTGGTCCCCAGACTAAAATTACTTTAGCCGAATATTTTTCCTTCAGCCCATCCGCCACTTGAGCATATCTATCTAAAAACCAGAAATTAAATCTTCTTCTGGCAGTGGGTGAAATTGTGATTTTAAAATCAGAACCTGATAGGTCATTTTCTGTAAAAAATTTCTGGGCAAAACTCTTGGCTTTTGAATCGATGACCATGTCCAATTTACAATCTCTGGATTCAATTCCAATCGGCTTCAAACTGTCTAGTTTATAGAGCGCTCCATATTTCTCTTGTTGGTCGGGAACAACTCTAAGGTTATAAAAAATCTTTCTAAAGCGGTAGGCAAAACCGATCCTTTTTTTTGAACCGGAAAGAAATGAAGCCAGCGCAGTTCGGGGAGTCCCCAACAAATCTACCACTAAATCAAATTTCTTTTCTCGAATTTCCTTTATTTTTTTCAGGGCATAAAACCAATTTGGGTATTTATTTTTATTCCATACGATAATTTCATTCAAATTGGGGTTGTTCTCCAAAATCGATTTGGATTCTTCTTCGGTCAAAAATGCCAAATGGCTTTGTGGATATTTTTGGCGCAAAGCCCGGATTACCGGAGTGCACATCAGAACATCTCCGATGCGGCGCAGCTGAATGATTAAAATTCCTTTGGGTTCTGTCTGAATTGCCATACTTATGTTTTGAACTGAAGATTGTATAATTTTTTGTACAAACCTTCCTGCTTGATTAATTCTGCATGTTTGCCGACCTGCACTATTTTCCCTTTATCCAAGACCACAATTCTATCCGCATTTTGAACTGTGGAGAGACGATGAGCTATCACAAAGACTGTCCTGCCTTGCATCAAATGTTCGATAGCTTCCTGCACTAATTTTTCGGACTCGCTGTCCAGAGAAGAGGTGGCCTCATCGAAAATTAAAATGGGAGGGTTTTTGAAAATGGCTCTGGCAATGGCTAATCTTTGGCGTTCACCGCCGGAAACTTTCACTCCCCTGTCTCCGATAACTGTTTGATAGCTTTCCGGTAGATTCATAATAAAATCATGGGCGTTGGCCGCTCTGGCCGCTTTTTCCACCATTTCAGTGCTGGCGCCGTTATGGCCATAGGCAATATTGTTCCAGACCGAATCATTGAAAAGCATGGTCTCCTGAGTCACAATCCCTAACAGATTTCTCAAACTATTCAGCTCAATTTTCCGCACATCTGTCCCGTCAATAGTAATTTTCCCTTCTTGGGGGTCATAAAAACGCGCCAAAAGATCCATCAAAGTTGATTTACCGGCACCGGATGGTCCGACTACGGCTATGATTTCTCCTCTTTTGACTTTCAGATTTATTTCCTGCAAAACCGGTTTGTGGCTGTCGTAGTGAAAGACGATGTCTTCGAAATTTATTTCCTTTTCAAATGTCTTTACTTTGACCGGTTCTAGAGAATTTATTATTCTGGGTTCGGTCTCCAATACTTCAAAAATTCTTTCCGCCGCCGCCAATCCCTGCTGAATGTCAATATTCACGTGGGATAATTTTTTGACCGGCTGCATTAGTGAAAATAAGGCTACTAAAAATAAAAAGAATCGCTCCACCGTGAATTCTGACCCGCCTAAAATCTGCTTCCCCCCGAACCACAGTATGGTTACTCCGGCTAGCACACCCAACATCTCTGTCAAGGGAGGCGCCAAAGAACCGATGCGGGTGAGCTTGACCATGGTTTTGAAATAATCTTTGCCGAAGTTTTTGAATTTCTCCAGCTCGAATTTCTCCATGGCAAAGGCCTTGATTACTCTGATTCCATAAATTGTCTCTTGTAATACTGAAGTCAGATTCCCCATTTTCTGCTGAGTCAAAGTAGAATTCTTTTTAACTTTTTTTCCGAATTTGCTGATGATGATGATTCCGAAAGGGAGCAAAATCAAAACTATCAAGGATAGTTTCCAGCCGGCCCAGATGACTAAAAACATATAGGTGATATATAAAAGGATTTGCCGAATAGCTTCCGCAAAACCGTTGGCTACTGCTCCTCTGACTAAATTTATATCATTGGTCAAACGAGAAATCAGGGCCCCTGACTTTTTACCGTGGAAATATTCTAAGGGTAAGTTATGGTACTGGCTGTAAAGTTGGTTTCGTAAATCCATTATAACCCCTTGCTCCACCTGGACTATCAGGAAACTTTGCAGATACCAGAAAATATTTTTTATCAGAAAAACTAACAGAATAAAGAGGCATAGTCTCTTCAAACTTTCTGTCTTTGAATCCGCCAACAACCACTGATTAAATTTTTCCTTCAAAGTCTGCGGCAGTAAAATCACCAGACTTTCATCTGATTTACTGGCTTCTTGTCCGACTGTGGTTTTATCAACTGCTGGAGGACTTTCTACTTGACCTGTTAAAACTATTTTGGTAAAAGGAACAATCATAGTCAGGGAAAAACCGCTTAAAGCCGCATAAATCCCCATACAGATAACTGCCGCGATTAGACACTTCAGATGTGGTCTTAAATATTTTAAAAGCTTCCAATAAAGTTTCATTTAGTTACACTATGGCGCAGCCATTTACTTTAATACCGGTTGCGATACGCCCAGCATCTCTTTTAAAGTAGTTTTTACTTTCTCTAAACTTACGTCACCTGAAACAATCCGGTGTAATTCCCCTTTTGCACCATATTTCTTTACATCCGAATCCGTGAAAATTGCCAAAGTAGGAACTTTTAATGCCACCACCAAATGCATCGGTCCGGTATCGGATGAAATAAACAGATTACATCTTTTAATTACCGCTGCCAATTTCTGCATGGCTAGTAAATCTGAAATAATAATTTTATCATTCGATTTTTTTATTAAATCTGGCAAAAACTTTTCCTCTTCCTTACCCCAAAAAATAATTACCTTGTAATTTTCTTTGGTCAGCCAGTTGATAATCTCTGCAAAATTTTCTATCCCCCATCTCTTCTTACCTCTTCCACCGATATGAATTCCAATCAGAAAATCATTTCCTGAAACATTTTGCTTAGCCAGATAATTTTCAGCCCAGCTCTTATTTTGGGAATCAATTTTCAGATTAAATTCCGGTGTAGGTGCCTCCCCGGCTAAAAATCTCAACAAATCCAGATGTCTTTCAATCACGTGCCTTTCCTTATGGATTATCGGAACTTCCAGATTCAAAAATCCTTTATTTTGAGCTTTCTCGTAACCGACCCGGATGGGTGCCTGACTTAGATAAGTAAGGAAGGCATTACTTAAAGAAAAATTGTTTTCGTCACTCAAATCCACAGTCATATCAAAACCAGTTTTCCTGATTTTTTTAATAATCGATAGAAACTGGAAAGGATTCCAGAATGAACTTTTCGTTATTACAAAGACTTCATCAATCTCCGGACACATCGCTAACACTTCAGCAAATTTCCCATCCGCTAAGTACCCCATATGACTTTGAGGAAATTTCTTTCTGATGGCAGAAACCACCGGCAAAGTCAGAATCAAATTTCCCAGTCTTCTATCCTGCCTGACCAGAAGTATCTTTTTAACTTTGGAAACATCTACTTTTCCCCTGTCTAGTTTCTCGGGTTTTATAAATAAACCCACCAGCCTGATTAACAGATTTTTCCCTGATTTTTCAATTTGTTTCAAGCCCATACACTTTTTGATTTTAAAATAAATTAAGTAGATTCTTTATAAAGTCAACGATTTTTTGGGACAAGTTTAATCCCCAATCAAATCCACTCTTCGGGCATCTTCCGGAATTTTCAGTTCGAACATCTTGTCGTCCAGTCCCGGATTTCTTTTCTGCTCCTTGAAACTGATTTTGATTTTCTTTCCCGAATTTTTGAACTTAATCTCTATTTCGTAAGGTAATTCATAGTGTTCATAGGGTTTGAATTTTTTGTATTTGATTACAGCTTGCGGCAATGAATCTATTTTTTTGTTGACAATCACAGCCAAAAGTTCCTGTAATTTCATCTCCCATCCCCAGTTCAGCTTTTTCAGAAAAACTTCCAGCTCATCTTTGTAATACTCCTGTGCTTGGGGAAAATACATGGTAATGCTGTCTTGGCTCAACTGGGCCTTGAAGAATCCGCTTCCCCAGGAGGAGCGTGGATGAAAAATTATGCGGTCCGGCCTTTTATAGAATAATTCCAAGTCCAGCTTAATCTTCCCCTTCTTGGTATCCCCCTTTATGCTAAGGATGGCCGCAAAACTTTTAACATCCGGCAGTTTGACCGGAATTTTTTGAATTTTTACATTTTTACCGGTGGAGCAGTTCAGAACCAAGAGAATAAATATCCAGACAAAATTTGAAAAAAGTCGAAGTTTTCCAAAAGCAGATTTCATTTTTATTCCGGAAAATTACAATGCCTGGGCAAGGTCGGTTCCCGCGAAAAGAAGTGAGAAAAACCTGACTATGGGGCGAAGCCAGGACCACAGAAAGCTTAACTGCAGGAACTGGCCCATAAGAAAAATAAATAAAATCAAAAAAGGTCCGAACCTTTCAAAATAAATCATATAGATTTCATAGCGAGCCGGCAGAAATCCCCTTAAAATTTTGGAGCCATCTAAGGGCGGAATAGGAAGCAGATTGAAAAAAGCCAAGACTAAATTGATGATAAAACCGAACACCAGCATATAAATCAGAATCCCTGAAAAAGAATAAGAATCAAATGATATTCCGCTATTGCTCAGACTCCTTATAAAAAGACCTAAGATAAATGCCAGAATTATATTTGAAATCGGGCCGGCCGCTGCCACCCACATCATATCTTTTCTGGGGTTTTTAAAATTATAGGGATTCACCGGCACCGGTTTAGCCCATCCCAGGTGAACTAAGTACAACATCAGAAGCCCCAAAATATCGATATGGGCCAAGGGATTTAAGGTCAGACGACCTAATTCTTTGGCAGTCGGATCACCCAACCTATTGGCGGTCCAGGCATGGGCAAATTCATGGATGGTCAGGGAAAACAGGATGGGTGGTGTGATTAATAAAAATCCGCTTACATCCAAAAAAATCTCCTTTTCTTTCTACAGCCGACCAGTTTTATATTTTTTTTCCGATTAAGCGTAAATCCCTCTCAACTTAATCACATCCACCACTCGTTTGATAGCCACCATGAAAGCCGCCACCCGCATATTGACTTTATGCTTTAAAGACATCTCCAAAACATCTTGGAAGGCCTTGGTCATAATATTTTCCAGACGTTCATTGACTTCATCCTCGGTCCAGTAGTATCCCATCCGGTCTTGCACCCATTCGAAATAGGAAACCGTCACCCCACCGGCGTTACATAAAATATCAGGAATGACAAATACTTTCTTTTTATCTAAGATTTTGTCTGCTTCCGGAGTTGTGGGACCATTGGCTCCTTCAGCTAAAATTTTAGTCTTAATTCTGTGAGCATTAGCTTTAGTTATCTGATTTTCTAAAGCCGCTGGAATTAAAATGTCGCATTCTAATTCTAATAATTTCTGATTATTAATGGGATGAGTTTTGGGAAAACCGACCACGCTCTTCTTCTTGGCCACATATTCTAATAATTTAGGAACATCCAAACCTTTGGAATTATAAATACCTCCATAGACGTCACTGACTGCAATGATTTTACTTCCTTCATCATTGAAAAATTTGGCTGTCATCGAACCTACGTTTCCAAAACCCTGAATTACGACGGTGCTGCCGCTTAAATGCATATGTAAATGCTTGGCCGCTTCTTTTACGGTAATCAGTACTCCTTTACCTGTGGCTTCTCTACGCCCTAACGAACCACCCATTTCTACTGGTTTTCCTGTTACCACTGACCTGACAGTGTGGCGGGCATGCATGCTGTAGGTATCCATAATCCAGGCCATGATTTGTTCATTGGTATTAACATCCGGGGCAGGGACATCTACTTCAGGACCGAAGAGTTCTATTAAATCCGCAGTGTAGCGCCGGGTCAAGCGCTCTAATTCTCCCTGAGACATTTTAGAAGGATCACAGGCAACTCCGCCTTTGGCTCCTCCAAAAGGGATATTGACCACCGCACATTTCCAAGTCATCCAAGCTGCTAAGGCTTTGATTTCGTCCAAATTCACATCCGGGTGATATCTAATCCCTCCCTTAGAGGGTCCTCTGATTATCGAATGTTGAACTCTATAGCCAGTGAACATTTTCAAACCTCCCCTATCCATTTCTACCGGAAGATTGATTTCCACCGCTCTTTTGGTAGATTTGATTAATTCTAAAATTCCTGTCTCAATATTTAACCTTTTAGCTGCTTCGTCAAATTGAATCTGGACATTTTCAAAAACACTGATTGGTAAATCCGCTGACTTTATTTTGTGCATAATTTAGCTCCTGATTTTAGATACAAAATTGTTATTCAAAATAAAAAATCTCCATTTCCTATCTATTCCCCTATAAATGCCAATTCTCTCAGAGTTGCCTATATTATCAACTTTTTCCCCTCGATCTTCTACAAACAAAAAGTTAGCCGTTAAATCGCAAGTATTAAAGCTTCTATCTATTCCAAAAGCTTGACACAATTTACCCGGGCCGTTGGTCAGATTCTTTAAATCTAAGCTGTCCCTGTTTTTATGCATAGTTTTAATTCCCTCTCTGGGTTCTAAAGCCCGAATCAGCACCGCAGCCGGAAAACCCGCTTTTTCCGTGACAAAATTTAAGCAGTAATAGTTGCCGTAGATAAAATAAATGTAGGTGTATCCGGGCGGACCATACATAATTTGGTTACGGGGAGTGACTTTCCCAAAAGCATGGCTGGCCGGGTCCTCTTTGCCCACGTAAGCTTCGGTTTCCACGATTTTGCCGGAAAGCTTTATCCCATTTTGCTTGAGTACTAAATATTTCCCCAATAACTTTCGGGCCACTTGTAAAGTCGGCTGTGCAAAAAAATCTCTATTTAGCTTCTTCCCTTTCATATCTAAACCAATTCTTCCTGCAAGAAAGGGTTGGAAACCCTTTCTTCACCGATGCTGGAAGATGGTCCATGCCCGGGGAAAATTTCTATTTCATCCGGCAGTATTAAAAGCTTTTTCTTGATGGAATTTATCAGACTCTGAAAAGAGGACCCCGGAAAATCTGTTCTTCCGATTGAGCCGGCAAACAAAGTATCTCCGGTGAATAATATTTTATCATACTCCAAACAGATTCCGCCCGGCGTATGCCCGGGAGTATGGATTACTTTCAAGCTGATGTTTCCGATTTTGAGTATATCCCCTTCTTTTAAAAGTTTATCAGCCGGTGGAGCCGTAATAGCAACGCCGAAATAAATGGAGCGGTTTAATTTGGGGTTGCTCAGCATTTCTTTATCTTCCGGGTGAATGTAAATCGGTGCTTGGGTCTTGCTTTTTAACTCTCCCACTGCTCCGATGTGGTCGGCATGCCCGTGAGTCAAAACTATTCCTTTTACATTATATCGAGCTTCCTGAATGGTGTCCCAAACCACTGGAAAGTCTTCCCCCGGGTCAATCACCACCACTTCTTTGGTTTTACTGTCTCCGAAAATGTAACAATTCACCTCAAAAGGACCAACCACTATTCTTTCTAAAATCATCTTATCTTTGGTTAACGAATCTTCCATCCTGCGGTAGCCGCAACCTTCGGGTTGCGCTTTCCCAAATTACTCAAAATCAGCACCGGACTGCTTTACTTTTTCCCAGGTCCAGGTAGCCGCACCTACTTTACGCTGAGCTTGTCGAACCATTAGGGTGCGTTTTCTCCAACATTTTTGCGTTTTTCAAACTATTAGTAGTCAACTTGTCCAACTAGATTTACTTTCCCTCCAGGTTGAGCAGTTTGGCTTTCAGACCCAATCCACCGCCGAATCCACCCAAACTTCCGTCACTGGCAATCACTCGGTGGCAGGGAACCACGATGGGCAGAGGATTAGAGCCGCAGGCCTGCCCCACCGCTCGGGGGCTTTTGATTTTTATTTTCTCCGCCAGCCATTTGTAATTCCTGGTCTGTCCGTAAGGAATTTTCAGCATTTGAGCCCAGACTTTTTTCTGAAATGGCGTAAATCCCTCCCAGTCCAATTTTTCCTTGAATTCAACTTTTTCGCCGGCCAAATAATTTTTTAATTTCTTCAGGATATTCTTTAGTTGGCCTTCCTCCAGCACCAATTTAGCCCTATTCTCTTTTCCAACTTTCTCCACGAATTTGTGCCACTCTCTGGAATGCAGGGCTAATTTTTTTAACCCTTTATCCGAACCGGCTAAATAGATTTTTCCTAATTCCGTATCCATGGCTGTGTAATAAATCTTCTTCATGCCTGCTCCTTTAAATTAAAATGCTGATAAATTTTCTCCGCTACTTTTCCGGAAATCCCTTTTATTTTCTTAATTTCAGTCAAGCTGGCTTTTTTCAATCTTTCGATGGAGCCGAACTGGGAAAGCAGAATCTTTTTACGGGTCTGTCCGATTCCTTCTATCTCATCCAATTCCGACTTGGTGATTTTCTTTCCCCTTAAAGTCCGGTGATAGCTTATGGCAAATCTATGGGCTTCATCTCTGATTCTCTGGAGCAATCTGAGCGAGGGAGAAGTTTTGGGAATCATCAGGGAGTCAGATTTGCCTTTTAAATAAACTTCATCCAATCTTTTGGCTAACCCGATAATCTCCTGATTTTTCACTCCTAAAGCATCCAGGGCTTTCAGAGCCGCTGAAAGCTGCCCCTTCCCTCCGTCTATCAGAGCCAGGTCAGGCAATGCCTGCTTTTCCTCAATCAGATGCGAAAAATAGCGGGCTACAATCTCTCTCATCATGGCAAAATCATTCTGCCCTTTGATGCTTCTGATTTTGAATTTTCGGTATTCACTCTTTTTAGGTCTTCCATCTTCAAAATAAGCCAATGACCCAACCGCATCCGTGGGACCTAAATTTGAGATATCGAATGCCACCATTGTTCGAGGGGGTTTGGACAGATACAGCTCTTTTTGCAGCATCTGGATGGCTCTGGGGATTTGAGCTTCTTTCTGTGATTTCTGGATTAAAAGTTCATTCAAAAGCAACTGGGCGTTTTTGATAGCCATTTCCAGAAGCTGAGCTTTCTTGCCTCTCTGGGGGTATATCAACTGCACTTTTCCCTGTCTTTTTTCTTCTAACCATAGGACAATAATCGAATGGTCTTCGATTTCTGCCGGTAAAAAGATTTCTTCCGGGATGACCGGGGAGTGCAAATAATACTGCTTTACGAAAGAGGAAAGTATCTCTGACTCCGGGGTATCGGTCTTGCTGGTCAAATAAAAGTCCTGTCGGCCGATTAAGATTCCCTCTCTGATTTGAAGCACCACCACACAGATATCATTTTTCTCTCTGGCTAAGGAAATAATATCCTGGTCCACTTTTTCAGTATCTACCACTTTTTGTTTTTGAACCACCGATTCCATGGCTTTCAGTTGGTCTCTGATTCGGGCAGCCGCTTCGAAATTTTCCTCTTCCGCATACCGGTTCATCTGTCTTTTTAATTCCTCCATTAGATAATTATTCTTCCCGGCCAAAAATAAACAGGTATTCTCAATCAGCTTTCTGTATTCCTCATAACTACCTTTATTTTCACAGGGTCCCAGGCATCTCTTAATGTAATACTCTAAGCAGACTTTATACTTTCTGCCAGTGGGAGAGGGTATGGTCAAATTACAGCTGCGGATGGGAAAGATGCGGCGGATTAATCTTAAAGTTTGTCTCATTCCAGAGACATTGGTGTAAGGCCCGAAGTATTTGGCTTTGTCTTTTTTGACCCGGCGGACGATTAGAACTCTGGGGTAAGGTTCATCTACGGTTACTTTGAGATAAGGATAGCGTTTGTCATCTTTCAAGTTCACATTGTAGCGGGGTTTATGCTCCTTGATTAGATTGGCTTCCAAAATCAGCGCTTCCATTTCCGAATCGGTGACTAAAACCTCCAAATCCTTGATTTTGGAAATCAAGGTCTGGGTCTTGGCATCTGCCGGTAATCCCTCCTGAAAGTAGGCCTTGACCCGGTGTCTTAAAGAACGGGCTTTTCCCACATAGATAATTCTTCCGACCGAGTCCTTAAAAAAATAAACCCCGGGCTTGTGTGGCAAACTCTCTAATTTGGCTTCTAATTTAGTATCCGATATCTGCATATCCTTTTGCCTACACCTATAACTAACAATTTATAATCAAATTTTAAGCTAAAGTCAAATCCTTACTTATACGGGATAATTCATCTGAAAACGGTATTTGTAATACACTTTAGTGGCCAAAAATCCCACAATTAAGAAAGCCAGATACCAGGGATAAAAATAACCTCCCCAAAGCGATAATACCAGTATTGAGATTTTATTAGTAAGAACTATATCTGTGATTCTTTTGCTATGAATCATCCTTAAAGTAAATATCCAAGAGACTGCTGAAGTGACCATAATTGGCAAATCTCTCAACAGAACAGCTGAAATTAAAGTGGCTAAAATTAGGGAAAATGAAACCCACCGTGTTTTTGTCGAGCCCCATTTTATCCCCAAAGTGATTTTATTTACTCTTTTATCCCCCTCCATATCTAATAAAGTAGTATTTAGAAAGATTGAGGAAATTGCCAAAAAATAGGGTATGGAATACAACACCCCTTTCCAAGAAAGTCCTGAATATATACACCAGCCCACCAAAAAATTCAACACCCCAAATCCAATTCCATTGGCCAGCAAACCCAACCAGGGTTTATTTTTGAATGATATAATAGGGATAGAATAAAAAATACTCAATAAAAACAGTAAGAAAAAAAGTGTCCCTAAAGTTTGAGAAAGATAAAAGCTCAACATGATGCCGGATAAGGAAAATAAAAGCGTTAGCCAGACAGCCATCCTGATGGAGATAAGACCTTCGGCTAAAAAAAACAACTTTTTATTTAGTCTGTCAGTCTCTCTATCAAAGATTTGATTCAAGACATAAACTCCAGAATATAAAAGCGTAGCTGCCAGCAAAACTAAAACTAACTTTTCCGTTGAAGCTGAATTAAAAGAATTTCTTCTTTGAGCCAATAAAATGATAGTCCACCCCGGTAGCATAGCCACCGGCCTAAGCAGGAAAACATAATCCCAGATTTTTAGCATAATTTAATTTAATATAAAATTTGGCGTGGATACAATAAAATCGTAGACCGGGTTCTCTTCCCCGCTTTAGTGCCAACTGCCAAAATAAAAAGGAGCAGCTTGTTATAATTCAGCTACTCCTGAAATGCGTTTAACCTGATGCGAATTTATTTTTTTCGTGCCTTCCGAAATTCTCCGTGCCTTCGTGATTCTAACCTCACTTGCTCGGCGGACATGGTTTCGCTCCGTTTTTAAACAAATAATTAATGATAAAAATTACATCCGTTAATCTAACCAGCCGGTCACAATTGGCATCCATTCTGAAGAAATTACAATTATCTGGATTGAATCTCACATAAATATCGACATATCCCGACGCGGTTTGAGAGTTGTCATCGGTAGCGGTGAAATGAGCTCTCCATAAACCCGCATCCACACAATCCGGCTCCCAGTCGAATGTTCCCGGATTTCCGCCGCTAAACGACGGTGTCACAAATGGCACTCTGCTGGCGTCAAAGAAATCCCGTAAACTGTCTAAGCTAATCGAAATCGGGTCATTTCCGCTGGCCGATACCGCAAAAGAAAGCGTGTCGCCGGCGTCTATTATAAGTGGTCCGGCCGGTAAAATTAGGCTGGGGGCTTTGGGTTTGAGCAGAACATCTCCCCCGCTGAATAGAGGAACGAATCCTTGAGCAGGACGGATGACGAATACCAACTCCTGCCCCAGTTTCCAGGTTATGCTATCAATATTAACTGTCCCTCCTATCGGACCGCCGCTGAACCACAGATCGCATATTTTTCCGTCTCCGACCGGTAAATCCTGGCCGGTCGTGGTCAGGAAAGAAATCATGGCGCTGTCCGGTGAAGTGCTGTCTATTCCGCTAGAATCGAAAGCTCTAACATCCAGGATATTCAAATCCTCTAATCTGGTTCCTACATAAGTTACCGAATCTAGGCGGCCGAAAGCTGATATCTCTTTGACGGCAAAAGGAATGGAGATGGCGGTTATGGGTTCGTCATTAAAAACCGAAACGGAGATGACAAATGAGGTTCCGTTATAAAGTCCGGAGCCCCCGCCTTTTCCGATCCAGAGTGTATCCGGAGTGCCGGGGTCCTGAGCTAAAAGATTTGTTGAAAAAATGGAACCCAAAATAAAACCCAAAATAAAAAAAACTCTAAAGCACTTTTTCATATCATCCTCCGCAGAAAAATTTAAAGATATCGTCTAACCTTGGTATAAAATACTTCCCTGTAGGTGCTCCAATTCCTCCCTAAATATCAGCATTTTCACCCCTTTTGTCAAGGGTTTTTTAGCCCCAAACCCTTGATTTTACGGGCTTTTTCAGCTGGAGGATGTTTCTACTGGGACAAACCCATCTGAAAACCCAGAGAAAACCTCGCCTTTCCCTTTCGGGATGGTGAGCAAAGTCGAACCTATCAAAGCGGGGTCCTTTAGGCTTTTGTAACAGCCCCACCTTTAAAGGTGGGGATATTTAATGGGAATAAACAAACAGCTTTAAATAATAATAAACCCAGGGGGCCACAAAAATTATGCTGTCAAACCGGTCTAAAACCCCTCCGTGACCCGGAATAATGGCTGACGTATCCTTGACCCCGGCCGCCCTCTTTAAGAGTGATTCCACTAAATCTCCTATCTGACCGATTATTCCCACCATGAGAGCTATCGGAATCAGCTGTCGGAAGGCAAACTGGCTCATAAAAGCCCCCTGACAAATCCAGGCCGCAATTAACGCACCCAAAACCCCGGCCAAGGCACCCTCTACTGTCTTGCGAGGGCTGATGACAGAGGAAAGTTTATGCTCCCCAATTACTCTTCCAATAAAATACGCCAGAGTATCACAGCTCCAGATGGAAATATATAGAAATACAATCCACTTCCCTCCCGTATGATAATCGAAATTAGCGAGCTGGGGCAGCTCTCTGATTAAAATTAAAAATGAGAATAATCCACCGATATAAAACAGTCCCCAAAACGAAAAGCATAGGCTTCTTAAAGCCGCAGGAAGATTTTCTTGTGAAAGATTCTCTCTTTTGATTTCCCAGTAAGCCAGAATCAGAAAACCGGAAAGAAGCAAAAGTATCAAAGCAAATTCTCCCTTGAAATAAACTCCTAAGGATATTAGAATTCCCCATAATGTTAAGAGAATAGTAGGCAGAGAAAGATTTTGGCCTCTGGCTAGTTTAGAAAATTCCAACAGACCTAAAACAATGAGTAGAATGACAAAGCCCAAGAATAATAATTGCCCCTTTAAAGCAATGAGAATTAAAAGGGGTATGCCGATTACGGCAACCGTAATGCGGATAAGTAAGTTTTTGACCTCTGCTTGAGCCAAATTTAAACTTTCCCGAACCTGCGTTCCCGGGTCTGATAATCCCAGATGGCCAGATAAAAATCTTTTTCTGAAAAATCCGGCCACAGAACTTCAGTCACATATAACTCGGTGTAAGCCGCCTGCCACAAGAGAAAATTAGATAGCCGCATCTCACCCGAAGTTCTGATTAATAAATCCGGGTCCGGCAGCCCGTCGGTATATAAATAGTCGTGGAATAATTTTTCGTCAATCTGACCGGACTTTATTTTATTATTTTTAACATCCTGGGCTAATTTTTTGACCGCGTCGATTATCTCCATCCGGCCGCTGTAATTTAAAGCCAAGTTCAGCACCAGACCGGTATTATTTTTGGTTCTGCTAATGGCTTTTTTTAAAATATTTCTTCTCTGGAATGAGAGCTGGTCAATCCTGCCGGTGGTGATTAATCTGACATTTTTTTCTTCTAATTCTTTCATCTCTTGGCGGGTGGCATCGTATAGAAGTTTCATAATAGCCGCCACTTCCGATTTGGGTCTTTCCCAGTTTTCAGTGGAGAAAGTGAACAAGGTTAAAATGGAAACTTTTATCTCTCCGGCCGCCTGAACCACTCTTTTGACGGTTTTAACTCCGGCTTGGTGCCCGGCTGAACGCGGCAGACCTCTTTTCTGGGCCCATCTTCCGTTCCCGTCCATGATGATGGCGATATGCTTGGGGATATTCCCTTTTTGTAAAATTTTCTCTTTTATTTCTTCTTCGGAGAGCACTAAAATGTTTTCTGTAATCATCCTAATCCTCAAAATGATTTAACTCAACAAACAATATAATCTTTTTAAATTAAAATGAAATAGAGATATCTTCGTAGGCGGGGATCTATTCCCCGCTATCCTCCACCTGTAGCGGTGCGATTTATCGCACAAGAAATATCTAGGCGGATGAATCCCGGCCTATTGAACGAATTTAAATTCAGGAGAAAGATAATATTCAGGAACTACTGGCAATCTGAATAGATTAACTGGGAAGGTAATGTACAATTTCGTGCTTTTCGATAATTCTGTGCTTTCGTGATTCAAAAACTACACCTCCATTATTTCCACTTCTTTGCCTTTCACTACTTTATCAATCGCTTCAATATATCTATCCGTCAATTTCTGGATTCTTTCCTGGGATTTGCGGTTGTCATCTTCGGAAATCTCTTTTTTCTTCTCGGTCTTATCCAGGGCCTCGTTGGCTTCTCTCCGGATATTTCTGATTGAAATTTTCCCCTCCTCAGCCAGCTTTTTTATTAGCTTTACCAAATCTTTTCTTCTTTCCTCTGTTAACGGAGGAATACCTAAGCGAATTACATTTCCGTCCGAAGTAGGATTCAAGCCCAAATCTGATTTTAAAATGGCCCGGGAGATTTCCTCAATCATCTTCTTCTCCCAGGGCTGAATTACCAAAAGCCGGTGCTCCGGAGCAGAGACACTGGCAACCTGGTTTAAAGGGACCATATTGCCGTAGTACTCCACTTTAATTCCATCTAATAAAGCCGTGGTGGCTCTCCCGGTCCGGATGCTGGCCAGTTCTTTTTGAACCGCCTCCACCGCTTTTTTCATCTTTTCTTCAGTTTCGGTATAAATTTGATTAAGCATATCAAGCTTTGACTATAGTCAATAATAGTCAAACATAAGAACTGTTATTGACTATGTTTGACTAAGGTTCCTACTTTTTCTCCCGAAACTATTCTCTTCAGATTACCGACCCGGTTGAGATTAAAGACGATGATAGGCAAATTATTATCCATACATAATGAAATGGCAGTGGCATCCATCACTTTCAAAGATTTGCTTAAGACGTCTAAGTAAGACAGGGAGTCGAACATAGTGGCTTTGGTATTTAGCATGGGATCTCCGTCGTAAATTCCGTTCACTTTGGTCCCTTTTAAAATTACATCCGCTCCTACTTCCACGGCCCGTAAAGCCGCAGCAGTATCGGTGGTAAAATACGGATTCCCGGTCCCGGCCGCAAAAATGATAACTCTCCCCTTTTCCATATGCCGGATAGCCCGTCTGCGTATGTACGGCTCCGCCACCGCTTCCATATGAATGGCGCTCATGACCCGGGTGAAAACCCCCATTTTTTCCAAAGCATCCTGCAGGGCTAAGGCGTTGATTACCGTAGCTAACATCCCCATGTAGTCGGCTGAAGCTCTTTCCATGCCAAATTGGGAAGCTGAAAGACCGCGGAAGATATTACCACCCCCAACTACAATTCCTATCTGACAGCCCAAGTCCCGCACCTCTTTAATCTGGTTGGAGATGGAATCAACTGCTACCGAATCTATGCCGAACTTTTTTTCACCTAAAAAGGATTCCCCGGATATTTTCAGAAGAATCCTTTTAAAAGCTTTTTCCACCATTATTCTCCTAATCTGAAGCGGACAAACCTCTTGACTACAATATTTTCTCCCAATTTGGCAACCGTTTCATTGACTCGTTCCTGCACAGTCCGGTCCTGGTCCTTGACAAAGGCTTGCTCCAAAAGACAGACTTCCTGATAATATTTTTCTATTTTTCCTTCGATTATCTTCTCTACTATTTTTTCCGGTTTCCCCTCGTTTAAGGCCTGGGACCGGTAAATATTTTTTTCCTGTTCCAAGGATTCCGGTTTTAAATCAGACCGGCTTACTACCACAGGATTGGTGGCCGCAATCTGCATGGCGACATCCTTGGCCAAAGACTTGAAATCATCGGTGCGGGCTACAAAGTCGGTTTCGCAGTTGAGCTCCAATAAAACTCCCAGTTTTTCTCCCGGATGAATGTAGGAGTAGATTACCCCTTCTTTGGCGACCCGGGTAGCTTTTTGAGCCGCCTGAGCCATCCCTTTTTGTCTTAAGTAATTGATAGACTTCTCAAAATCCCCGCAGTTAGCTTCCAGTGCTTTTTTGCAGTCCAGCATTCCGGCTCCGGTTTTTTCCCTTAACTCTTTGACCATTTCGGCCGTGACCTTACTCACCTTCCTTCACCTCCGCCGGAGCTCCTACTTCTGCGGATTGGTAACGTTCCTGCAGCTGTTTGGCTTCTATGACTGCATTGGCAATGGCATGGGTGATGACTTTGATGGATTTGATGGCGTCGTCATTGGCCGCAATGGGGAATTCAATTTTATCCGGGTCGGAGTTGGTATCGATTACGGCTATGACCGGGATGTGCAAGGTATTGGCTTCAGCTACCGCAATTTTTTCCTTGTTGGCATCCACCACGAAAAGTAAACCGGGCAAACGATTCATCTCTTTTATCCCACCTAAGGCCTTTTCCAACTTTTCTCTTTCCTTTTCCAATCCCAGAACTTCTTTTTTGGTCAGTTTCTCGTAGACACCGTCCTCTTTCATTCTTTCCAAATTTTTCAGGCGCTTGATATTTTCTCTGATAGTGTAGAAATTGGTCAGCATACCACCCAACCAGCGATGGGTGACATAAAAAGCACCGCATCTTACGGCTTCTTCCAAAACCACTTCCTGGGCTTGCTTTTTGGTTCCCGCCATTAAGATGATACCACCGTTGGTAATTACTTCTTTTACTTTTTCGCAGGCGATTTTCAAGCATTCTAAAGTTTTCTTTAAATCGATGATGTAAATGCCGCTTTTGGCGGTAAAAATAAAGGGTTTCATCTTGGGATTCCATCTTTTGGTCTGATGCCCAAAATGCACCCCGGCTTCAAGTAAATCTTTTATCTCAACTGCCATATTCTCCTTTTTATTTATTCGCCTATTATTCTGACGGGATTTTACCCGCCAATCTTTAGGGCGCGTTATCGCTTAGAGTATTGGTATCTTTTGCGGGCTTTGATTTGTCCGTATTTCTTGCGCTCTACCATTCGCGGGTCACGGGTTAAAAACCCGGCGTCTTTCAAAGTCTTTCTCCAGTCGGCATTCATCATGACTAAGGCTTTTGAGAGACCCAGACGAATGGCTCCGGCCTGAGCCGCTACTCCTCCTCCGTTAGCCCGGACCAAAATATCCAGCTTTCCTTCCATGTCCGTCAGCTTCAGGGGCTGGTGAACCTGAAAGACTAAATCTTCTCTTCCCAGATACTGCTCTAAGGTCTTTCCGTTGACGGTTTGGCTGCCTTTGCCGGAGGATATTTTTACCCTGGCGACCGCCTCTTTTCTTTTTCCGGTTGCTTCAAAATGTCCGTTGTCCAAATTTTTCTCCTATTTTACTTTTACAAATTCTTTTACTTCCGGCTTCTGGGCTTTGTGAGGATGCTTTTCACCCCGGTAAACATGCAGACCATCCAGCATCTTCCGTCCCAGCCGGCCTTTGGGTAACATACCACCCACAGCCCAGCGGAAAACCGATTCCGGTTTTTCTTTTATGACTTGAGAAAAAACTTTGGCTTTCAACCCGCCCGGATAAAAAGAGTGGGTGTAATAAGTTTTCTGACCGGCTTTTTTGCCGGATAAAACCACCTTATCGGCGTTGATGACAATCACCTGGTCCCCTAAATTCAAATGGGGTGTGAAAGTGGGTTTAGTTTTCCCTCTCAAAATGCTGGCTATCTGGCTGGCCATCCGGCCCAGAATTTTCCCCTGGGCATCCACGATATACCATTTCCTTTGGACTTCTTCTCTTTTGGGAATGTAGGTTCTCATATGGTTTAGCTTTAGTTTAATTTCAAAACTTATAATATAAGAATAATCCTTCTATTGTCAACTAAATTTTTAGATTTATGAATTATACGGCTAAGTTTTTGAAAAGTTTACTCTTAAGCTAATATAATGAAGCTCTAATTCAAAGCCCCCTCTCCTCTTAGGGGAGGGTTAGCTTAAGTTGGGTAGGTTTGGAGATATTTTTGTAGCGGTCGGACTCGTCCTGAGCTTTGTCGAAGGATTCATCCGACCTCATTTTCAATGTGCGATAAATCGCACCGCTACAGAGAAGCATCACGCGTAGGGGTGGAGTTCACCTCCACCCTTTTTGTCTTATCAGTATTATTTCTTATTCTTCACTTCATTATCTTTGAAATGCCACAGATACCAGGTGGCGACAGACCTATACGGTTTCCATTTTAAAGCTAATTTTTCGATGGTTCTGGGTTTGGGATGGGTTTTAAAACCATAGGCATCCCGAACTCCTTTGACAAATCCCCAGTCCCCGGTGGGCAGGATATCCAGCCGTCCTAATGAAAAAATTAAAAGCATCTGTCCGGTCCAATTTCCGATTCCTTTGACGCTGGTGACGTTTTGTAAGACTTCTGCATCGCTCATTCTGGTGAATCCTTTGAGTTTTATACTGCCATTGGTAATTTTTTGGGATAAGTCACGGAGATAGGAAATTTTCTGGCGGGATAACCCTGCGCTTCGCAGTTTTTTATCTGGGGTTTTGATTATGTCTTGTGCGGTGGGGAAAGTTTTGCCGGGGTATAATGCTTTGAAGCGGTTGAAGATGGTGCGGGCCGCGGGTCCGGCGAGTTGCTGGTACATGATGGCTTTGACTAAGAATTTGAAGTATCCTCTTTGGAGGCGGAGATTGAAGGGTGGGGCGGATTGTATGATGGTGGCTAGGACCGGGTCGGATTGGCGGAGGTGGAGAGTGGCTTGACGGTAGTTGGATTTCATGTAAATAATTTCTGAGTTGAGTGGAACATGAATTCTTAATTTTCTTTTATTGCTTCGAGTAGAATTTTTTTGTCCTTATTGAACACAGACGAAATTATATCAATGTTCTTTGCTCTCGCCAATCTAATTATATTGGGTTGGTCACTCTCAGAGGTTGTAAAAATATATCCACGTGTACATCCAACATCAATCATTTTTCCCGAAAAAATAAATACATCACTTTCAGTTATGTTAGTGTTCTTACATTCACAAAAAAATCTGGTGTGATTCTTTCTCGACTCGGCGATAACGTCTATTTCATGCCATACCCCTGAATGTCCCAACACATTAACCCCTACAAGAGTTTCTATATTTTTCTTGTGTAGTAGATGTGCCACACCATGTTCAAACCAACAATTTTTTTCTAAAAAGTTTATTACACTATCATTAAAATAATAAATTGGAGCTTGGGTTACTTGAGAGGTATTGACTATTCTATCACCACACGTACAAGTTGAAACTTTGAATTTCTCGAAAGAAATAATTGCAGAACATTTTTTACAAATTTGAAGAACCGTCGCTGATAAAATGGACAGCTGCGTTTTTCTTTTATCTTCAAAAGCACTAACAGCGTTCAACATTATGCTTGAAAGTTTGCAAATCTTCTGTCTGATTATATTATTTATCTTTCTCCGTGTTTTTAGAACAGAATTGCTAAATTCCTCTCTTTTTTTGTCTGGTACCTGCTTTAGGTTTTTATATCCCACTATCCAAGATTCTTCGCTGTTAACAACTGCTCCAATTATCTTGTCCTCTAAGCTCTTCGGATGTAAATAGTCTTCAAGTTTTTCCAACTTAACAGGCCTAAAAAGTTTACCGAATGAGTATGGATAATTTTTGAAAAGCTCTGTTTCTGTAATTATCTTTACACTTCTGATTTCCTTGCTCTGCTCCAGGATTTCTAAATATAATTTATTGAATTCATAGTCGAGCAACAGCTTGGAACGGATGAAAGTTTTCACAAATGAATCATTCTCATTCCGTTGTCTCTCAGTATTTTTAATTATTTTTAGAGGTGGTAGTTTGAGATTGGACGGATTATGTAATTCGGCTTTTGTCATTATATTAGATTTTTCTGAATTCTTAGAAAATTACCAAATGCGGAAGGCGGGATTTGAACCCGCATGGTCTTACGACCGCCACCCCCTCAAGATGGTGTGTCTCCCAATTCCACCACTCCCGCAGGTGTCAACGACACTTTTATTGTTACCTGAATATAATAAATAACAAAGTAAAATTAAAGTGGAAAATTAACTTGCAGAAAATCTGCCGGCCTTACTTAGAAGTATCCTTGGGCGCAGGCGGCAAAACCAACTCCCCGGATTTCTCCTGCGTCTGCCCTTGCGTGGTTGGTTGCTGAGCAGGTGGCTTTTGAACCGGAGCCGGCTGATTAGAAGGAAAACTCTGCGTAGCTTGCTTTTTAGCTTCCTCCTGAACCGCCGTGCTTTTGGTGGCAGTTCCGGTCTGCGAAAGCAGGGTCAAAACGATACAGCTCATAAAAAAAGCTACCGCTAAAATTGAAGTCCCCTTGGAAAGAAAAGTAGCCGCTCCCCGTCCGCCAAAAACCGCTCCAGAAATCCCCGAGCCACCTCCGAACGCTCCGGCCAGACCCTCACCTTTGGAAGACTGCAACAGCACCGTAATAATCAAAGCGATGCTGATTATGATGTGCAGAAAAACCAAAAAAGTAATCATCAAAACTCCTTGTCAGCTTTCATTTTTATAATTTCGTAGGGCGGGATCTTTCCCGCCCGCCGGGGAATGATCCCCGTCTACGGTTTTACTTTACCGCGGCCTTGGGGGTCACCGAAGACCGGACAATTTTTTCAAACGCCTCCGGGTCCAAGCTGGCCCCTCCCACCAGAAATCCGTTAATCTCCGGCATCTCGATTAAATCATCCGCCGATTCCGGGGTCACCGAACCCCCGTAGATTATATACATTTTCTGGGCCGTCTCTTTGTTGTACATCGTAGTTAATTTTTCTCTGATAAATGCGTGAATCTCGTTGGCCTGTTTGGGTGTGGCGTTTTTTCCGGTCCCGATAGCCCAGACCGGCTCATAAGCAATCACAACTTTTTCCACATCCTCCAGCGCAACCATTTTCAAAGCCGCTTTCAACTGGTGCTCGATAACCTCCTCGGTTTTGCCGGCCTCCCTTTCCTGCCAGGTCTCACCGATACATACGATGGGAGCAAGCGATTCTTTTAAAACTGCTTTCAGTTTCATATTGACCATCTCGTCGGTCTCCTGAAAGAAGTTGCGGCGCTCCGAATGCCCGATTATAACATACTGGCACCCCATTGTCAAGAGCATCCGGGGTGAGACCTCGCCGGTAAAAGCTCCTTCATTCTCCCAGTGCACGTTCTGGGCACCCAGAGAGATATTGCAGCCGTTCAGGGTAGATTGCACCGAAGCTAAAGAGGTAAAAGGGGGACAGATGACAATTTTTACCGAATTGAGTTTTTTAAACTTCTCTTTCAGGACTAAAATCAATTCCCTGGCTTCCGCCGGAGTCTTATTCATCTTCCAGTTGCCTGCAATCAGTGGGACTTTTTTATGGTTCACTTATTTTTTTGCCCTCCACTTATTTATCACTCAAAGCTTTTATCCCCGGCAGTTCTTTTCCTTCCAAAAATTCTAAGCTGGCTCCGCCGCCGGTGGAGATATGGGTTAATTGGTCGCGCACTTTGGCTTTGTTCACCACTGCTATGGTATCTCCGCCGCCGATGACCGTAACCGCTCCGTTGGAAGTAGCGTAAGCTAACTGCTGGGCCATCTGGATGGAACCTAGAGCAAATTCTTCTTGCTCGAAAACTCCCATAGGACCGTTCCAAAAAATGGTTTTGGCAGAATTGATTTCCGCAGAAAAGCGGCTTATGGTTTTGGGACCGATGTCCAGGCCCCGGCCGCCGGCTGGGATTTTGAAACTATTGTGAATGCTTTTGTTATGGTTTTCTTCTTCCACTGCATAGTCCTCTGGTAGAAGTATACGGATATTTTTTATTTTTGCAAGCTCAAAAATCTTGTTTGTGGTAGAAATTTTATCTTTTTCTAGAATCGAATCTCCGATTTCACCACCTAACGCTTGGATAAATGTAAAAGCCATTCCTCCGCCGATTAAAAAACAGTCCACATTCACATTTTCCCCTGAAATCAAATTTTCTATCACACTAATCTTATCGGACACTTTGGCTCCTCCCAGAATAGCCAGGAAAGGTTTTTTGGGATTAAATAAAATTAAGCTGAGGTAATGAATTTCTTTCTGCATCAGGTAGCCGGCCGCATTCTGCCCGAAATGCTGGGTTACACCCACGGTGGAAGCGTGCGCCCGGTGCGCAGTGCCGAAAGCGTCGTTGACAAAAAGTTCAGCCAAAGACGCCAACTTTTGGCCGAAACCCGGGTCATTTTTTTCTTCTTCCGGATAGAATCGCAGATTCTCAAGCAGGATAGCTTCTCCGAATTTCATCTCCGCCACTGCTTTTTCTACTTCGGGACCGATGCAATCACTTGCAAATTTTACTTCTCTGCCTAAGATTTGAGACAATCTTTGGGCTACCGGTTTCAGGGAAAATTCCGGACTTTTACCTTTTGGCCGTCCCAGATGAGAAATTAAGATGGCTTTGCTGTTTTCAGATAAAATTTTTTTTATGGTGGGAAGTGAGGCGTAAATTCTGGTATCGTCCGTGATTTTTCCGTTTTCTATGGGAACGTTGAAGTCGACTCGGACTAAAACTTTTCTCTGCTTCAAATCTAGGTCATCGAGGGAGAGTTTGTTCATTTTTGGTATTAGTCGCCCATCATCCTCTCCAGCATATCCACCATCCTACAGGAAAATCCCCACTCATTATCATACCAGGCGAAAACTTTCACCAGATTTTTCCCCATCACCATGGTGGAAAGAGAATCAAAAATAGCCGAATGCGGATTACCCACGATATCAGCCGAGACAATCGGGTCTGCCGTATATTCCAAATATCTTTTCATTTTACCGCTGGCTGCCTCCTGGAAAACCTGGTTCACTTCTGCAACGGCGGTATCTTTATTCACCAGACAGGTCAAATCGACAATGGAACCGGCTGGAACAGGGACACGAATGGCAACTCCGTCCATCTTCCCTTCTAATTCCGGTAAGACTAAGGAAATGGCTTTGGCGGCACCAGTGGTGGTCGGAATAATCGACAAACTGGCGGCTCTGGCTCTTCTCAAATCTTTGTGCACCTGGTCCAGAGTGGTCTGGTCATTGGTGTAGGCATGAATGGTAGTCATGAATCCTTTCTGGATTCCGAAATTGTCGTTTATGATTTTAACCAGGGGAGCCAGGCAATTGGTGGTGCAGGAACCGATGGAGAGCACATTGTGCTCTTTTATGTCATATATATTGTCATTGACCCCTAAAACTATCGTGGCATCTGCTCTTTTGGCCGGAGCCGAGATTAAAACTTTTTTAGCCCCGTCCTCGAGATGGACCGAAGCGGTCTCCTTGTCGGTGAATCTTCCGCTGGATTCCACCACCACATCAATTCCCATTTTCTTCCAGGGTAATCCGGCCACCTCTTTTTGTTTCAGAACTTCCAGAGGTTTTCCGTTAACTATAATTTTGCTGTCCTCAACTTTTATTTCATCGGATAATTTTCCGTGAATGGAATCGTATTTTAAAAGATGGGCCAGGGTCTTGGCATCGGCCAGGTCATTGACCGCCACAAATTCCAGTTTGGAATTTTTCATTCCGGCCCGGTAAACCAATCTTCCGATTCTTCCGAATCCGTTTATGGCCACTCTAATCGGCATTAGATTTTCTCCTTTATGGTGTCCCTACACCCTCCGGCTTTGCCTTCGGGTATCCCGTAGGGGCGGGATGCTGTCCGACCGGATGCCGTAGGCGTAAGCGTAACCATTAACTTTTTAAGTTATTTATCCGAAAAACACTTCTGCAATCTGGTAAAGCTCCTCTTCAATCGGTTTGGTCTTTTTGGCTATGTCCGACAGGGGAATGGAGGAAATTTTATTTCCCTTTAAACAGACCATCTTTCCGAAATCTTTTTTATGCACTAAATCAATAGCTGCGACTCCATAGCGAGTGGCTAAAACTCTGTCAAAGGCAGTGGGAGAGCCGCCTCTCTGAATATATCCTAAAATTACGTAGCGGGTTTCAAATCCGGTTCTTTTTTCTATTTCTTCTGAAAGAATCGCACCGATGCCGCCTAATCGGACGTGACCGAACTGGTCCAATCCTCTTTCCTGCACGATATATTGGTACTCCTGCTCTCTTTTTCCGCTCAGAGCAATCTTAGCCCCTTCGGCAATTACTACTATGGAAAAATCTTTTCCTCTTTCATGTCTTTTTTTGATGTAGTCACAGACCTGGTCGATATGCATCGGTTTTTCAGGAATTAAAATTAAGTCAGCCCCTCCGGCAATTCCGGAAGCAATTGCTATCCAGCCGGTGTGCCGCCCCATAACTTCTACTACCATCACCCGGTTGTGGGATTCAGCGGTGGTGTGGACCCGGTCAATGGCATCCATGGCAATATTGACCGCGGTGTCAAAACCGAAAGTGTAATCAGTCCCGACCACGTCGTTATCGATGGTTTTGGGGACACCTACCACTTTTATTCCCAATGTATGTAGCTGAGCCGCTACACCTAAGGTATCTTCTCCTCCTACGGCTATCAAAGCCTCCAAGCCGAACTTTTTCATATTTTGTTTGACTAAATCCCCCCCATTTTCAGTTTTGAAAGGATTGGTGCGGGAAGTTTCCAAAATGGTTCCTCCCCGATGTAAAATTCCGGAAACTTTATCTAAATTTAAAGGCACAGTCAAGTTAGGTTCTAAAAGACCTTTCCATCCTTGAAAAATCCCCCAGATTTCGTAACCATAAACCGTAATCCCTTTTTTGACCACCGCTCGGATTACGGCATTCAATCCCGGACAATCCCCTCCCCCGGTCAGAATCCCTACTTTCATTTTCTCTTCGCTTTGGAATTAAAATTTCGTTTCATTTGGTAACACCATGGCTTAGCCATTATTTTGGCAGCCAAAAATTTTCAGAAATTTTCAAGACGACCATTACTTACAGTATGGTGCCCCTACGGGATACCCGAAGGCAAAGCCGGAGGGTGTAACCGAAAATTAAGAAACTTGTCTAAGTTGTCAAGCAAATAATTTGAACTTAACCAGTTTTTTAGCTTGCCTTGGCTATGGTAACTGCTAAAATTTCTTTTGCTCCGGCTTGTTTCAAAACTCTGGCGCATTCATTTAAGGTGGCGCCGGTGGTAATCACATCATCCACTAAAATTATCTTTTTGCCGTGTAAAATCTTTTGTTTATCCTGAACCTGAAAAGCTCCGGCCACATTTTCTTTTCTTTCTTCGATTGATAATTTAGTCTGGTCTTTGGTATTTTTTATTCTGATTAAAATATTTTGGGGAAGCCGGAGAGTGAGTTTTTGTGCCAGAGCCTCACCCAGAATTTCACTCTGATTGAACCCCCTTTCCCTTTTTCTAACTTTATGCAGGGGAACCGGAATTAGGTAGGTAAAATCGGACAAATTTTGACCTTTTAATTCTTCCGCCAATCTGTAACCCAATCTTTTACCCAGAGAAATTTTCCCTTTATATTTGAAATGATGAATCAGCGCCTGAAAATTTTCATCAAATACTCCCAGGGCATAAACTTTATTCAGGTAAGCCGAACAGTCATGCAGTTGACTAATTTTTAGTTCAACCTTACACTCCGGACAAAACGGCTTTTCCTCAATTTTCAGATTGTTCCAGCAGTAAGAACAGACTAAAGCTTTGGACTCTGGCAGAAATTCTTCTCTGATGACCTCTTTACAAATTAAGCAGACCGGGGGATAAATAAAATCTAAAACCACTCGGGAGAGATTTATAATTGGGGTAAAATAACTCAATTAGACCAAATTTTAAGTTGTGCCGATCGGTTTTCTTCTGCTCAAAACCCGCAACATAAATCCCGAAAAAATAAAAATAAAAACAGATATAATCTGATTGACCGACCAGTCCATGCCTAACAGATTTACTCGCATGCTGGGCTCATAATATCTGTAGAAGTCGATTATAAATCTGCCGGCAGAAAACAGCATCAGCATCAGCCAGAAGGTAAACCCGTCAAATTTTTTGTATCTTTCCAAAAACAGTATCACAAAAAAAATAAAAAATCCCTTAAAAGAGGAAAAAAGCTGGGTCGGATATAAAGGCACATTGGAAAAAGTAAATCCGGCCGCGCAGTCGGAAGGGAATACAATTCCCAAAAAACTTGCGGTCGGCTCGCCGAAACAGCAGCCGTTCAAAAAACATCCCAAACGGGTAATCCCGATTCCCAAGACAAAGCCGGGAGCCATAATGTCGGCAATTTTCCACAACGGCTGTTTCTTCAAAATTATATAAATTATTCCGGAGGCGATGGACAAAATTACCCCGCCCAGCATGGATAAACCGGCTATCCCGAATTCTCCGGAAGATTGAAAGGGATTGAAAATATCTGCCCAGTGTCCTTTGAATTCATCCAGGTGGAAAATGACGTAGAAAAAACGAGAGCCGATTATGGAGGAAACTAAAATTACCAGCCCCAGATCCATGATAAATTTGGGGTCCAGGCCGGCTTTTTTCCCCCGCTTAGCCGCCAGGATGATTCCTATAATGAAGGAAAGCGCCAAAAGGGAGCCGAAAGCTCGCACTTCAAATATCCCTATTT
>Ga0154874_106_pt1 | contig 51065 bp, 43 predicted proteins | sample Rifle2008BG19ft_FD_105846 | JGI IMG/M metagenome (GOLD analysis project Ga0154874, IMG submission 105846) | candidate division Zixibacteria bacterium RBG_19FT_COMBO_42_43
TACTGATTAAGGATACCGTGACTGCTAATTCCAGCTGGCGGTCTTTGCTGGAATTTGTTCTTTTGGGTTTCGAAAGCCAGATCAACTCCAGAGAGTTTCTCTTTGCCATAGCCACCAAAAATTACCAATTGGCCGGAGAGTTGTATAAATGGCTGAGTAAAACCCACCCGGACCTTTGCTCGGATTGGTCGGATGATTTCCTGAAAGAATACGGTAAGAAAGTTTTAGAATTAGTCTAATTTTCTCTTCCGTCTACTGCCCGTCGCTTACTCAAGATTTTTTATTAATTCTTCAATTTTGAATCTAATCTTTCCTATTTTCACTTGACATTTTATTCCCTCTTTATTATCCTATGCGACAATTATGAAGAAGCTTTTGGCGCTGGTTTTGGTCCTACTTTTCAATTCTGCTTATTCTCAAACTACCCCGCCTTTAGGTTTAAGAGAGAAGACTCCCAATGTTATTGCCATAACCAATGCCACCATAATTGTATCCCCTGAAATCAGACTTGAAAAAGCCACTCTCATAATCCGTGACGGTCTGATTGAGGCAGTTGGCAAAAATATCCCGATTCCCAAAGATGCAGAAGTAATGGATATGAAGGGGACTTTTATCTATCCCGGCTTCATTGAACCATTCTCCGATTATGGAATACCCAAGGCGGCTGAAGGTTCCAGAATGGGATTCGAGGGGGACCGTCCTCACCCGACTATTGAAAGAATTGGTTCTTTGCACTGGAATGCGGCGGTTCACCCGGAAAAAGAAGCGGTGCTCCTATTTAAACCGGATGAAAAAGCCAAAGAAAAGCTCAGAGGACAGGGTTTCACCGTGGTTCAAACCGCCAGTTTGGACGGAATCTTTCGGGGAAATTCGGCCGTGGTGGACTTGGGAGATGGTTTACCCAATGATTTGATTTTAAATAAAGATGTAGCCCAATTTCTCTCTTTCCAAAAAGGCTCCTCGAACCAAGATTATCCCAGTTCCTTAATGGGAAGCATCGCTTTGATCCGACAAACTCTCTATGACGCCCAGTGGTATCAGAAAGCTCAACAATCCTACCAGTTAAATCCAGCCCAGACCAAGCCGGAGCAAAATGCGGCATTGGCTGCCTTAGATAATTTAATTTCCGGAACCGGTCAAGGTGTCTTTGCAGTAGGGGATGAGCTTTCACTTCTGCGGGCAGCCAGAATCGCAAATGAATTCGGATTGAATTTAATCTACAAAGCCAGCGGCTACGAATACCGCCGCTTAGCGCCAATTCAAGCTCTCAATGCAACATTAATCGTCCCTTTGAACTTCCCGGAAGCTCCCAACGTTGCCACACCGGAAGCCGAAGCGGATGTGAGCTTAGGGGATTTGAAACACTGGGATACCGCCCCGGAAAATCCCGGCCGTCTGGAAAAAGCTAAAGTCAGGTTTGCTTTTACCGCTAACGGCTTAAAAGAGGGGGATAATTTCTTAGAGAAGGTTCGTGAAGCCATCAAGCGGGGTCTGTCAGAAAAGAAAGCTTTAGCTGCGTTGACAACAGTGCCGGCAGAAATTTGTGGAGTTTCAGATAAACTCGGTACTTTAGAAAAAGGGAAGATGGCCAATTTCATTATTGCCAGCGACAGCATTTTCTCCGACAAAGCCAAAATTTATACAGTCTGGATAAAAGGAAAATCTTTTGAAATAAATCCTAAACCGGAAGTCGAACCGCGCGGAACCTGGGAGGTCACACTCCAGCCGGTTCAACCAAGCGTTCCTCCTCCTCTGGCCAAGTTCACTTTAGAAATCAGCGGAAAGCTGGAATCCCCGGAGGGGAAGGTCGTAGCAGAAGCCGAGACCGTCAAAGTTTCCGAGCTTTCAGTCAAAGAAAATAAAATTCAGTTCAGCTTAGAGGGAGATTCTTTGAAAATGCCCGGAACCGCCAGATTTAGCGGCAGAATTGAAAAAGATAAAGCCAGCGGTCTGGGAACATTGGGAGACGGCAGCAATTTCAAATGGAGCTCCATCAGAACCAAACCATATGAAGAAAAACCGGACACCGCCAAAAAAGAAGAAAAAGTGGAAATGGCTCTGTTTGAAACAGTCTATCCGGATAAAGCTTTTGGCAGGAAATCTCTGCCAGCTTTGGTTCCGGTGGCAATAATCAAAAATGCAACCATTTGGACTTGTGGCCCACAAGGTGTGCTTAAAAAAGCGGATATGATTGTCAGAAATGGCAAAATTGAAAAAGTCGGTCAGAATTTAGCTATTCCCAAAAATGCCTTTGAGATTGACGGAAGCGGTCTGCATGTATCACCCGGAATAATTGACGAGCATTCCCATATAGCTATCTCGGCCGGGGTGAATGAAGGAGCCGAAGCGGTAACCTCGGAAGTCCGCATCGGTGATGTAGTCGACTGCGACGACATCGATATTTACCGGCAGCTATCCGGTGGCGTAACCTCTTCTCATCTTTTGCACGGTTCAGCCAATCCCATCGGGGGACAGCTGCAATTGATTAAATTACGCTGGGGTTCCCTGCCGGAAGAGATGAAATTTGCGGGAGCCGACCCCACCATCAAGTTTGCCTTAGGAGAGAACGTCAAACAGAGCAACTGGGGAGACGCTTTCAGAATTCGTTATCCTCAAACCCGCATGGGAGTGGAAGAAATCATCCGGGATGAATTCCAGGCCGCCAAGGAATATGAGAAAGAGTGGAAAAAATACAACAGTTATTCCAAGGGAAAACAAAAATCAACCATCCCGCCCCGAAAAGACATAGAATTAGACGCCATAGATGAGGTATTGAATTCCAGAAGATTTATTCACTGCCACTCCTATGTCCAGAGCGAGATTTTGATGCTAATCAGATTAGCCGAAGAGTATGGTTTCAAAGTCGGAACTTTCACCCACATTCTGGAAGGGTATAAAGTCGCCGGAGAGATTAGTAAGCATGGTGCCGGAGCTTCCTCGTTCTCGGACTGGTGGGCTTACAAATTCGAAGTGTATGAAGCCACCCCTTACAACGGAGCTTTGTTGTATAAACAAAAAGTAGTGACCTCGTTTAATTCCGATGATGGTGAAATGGCCCGCAGATTGAATCAGGAAGCCGGCAAGGCGGTCAAATATGGGGAAGTACCGGAAGAAGAAGCCCTGAAATTTGCCACCTTAAATCCGGCCAAGCAAATGCACGTGGACCGCTGGGTAGGAAGTTTAGAGCCGGGCAAGGATGCGGATTTCGTCCTCTGGAGCGCCAATCCCCTTTCCAATTACGCCAAATGTATGCAGACCTGGATTGACGGGAGAAAATATTTTGATATAGCCGAAGATTTAAAAATGCGGCAGGAAGTGAAAAGACAAAAAGCGGCTTTGGTGCAGAAAGTTTTGAAGAAAAAGGATAAACCCGGCGGCAGTGACAAACCTATGCCCTGGAAGGGTCCGAAAAATTATGACTGCGAAACGGTGTATGATTTTATGAGGGGAGAATAAGAGTCGTATGTTTGATAAAAGATTTTCTATAGCAATTTTTGGTTTCATTCTTTCAATTGTAGCAGTCAGCTCACTTTTTGCCCACGATATCGTTCCCGGGAAAAAGCAAACTAAAGCGATTGCCTTGACCGGCGGGACAATTTACACGGTCTCCGATCCGGTAATTCCCAATGGTACTATTGTTTTTGACAAAGGGAAAATTGTCGCGGTAGGTGGCTCTGAAGTCAGAATTCCAGCCGGTGCCGAAGTAATTGACGTCAGCGGAAAAAATGTTTATCCGGGACTTATAATAACCAACTCTACTTTAGGGTTAGTTGAAATTGAGCAAGCTAGAGCTACAGTTGATGTTTCAGAAGTAGGGGACATCAATCCGGATGCCAGAGCAGATGTGGCTTATAATCCGGATTCGGACGTTCCTCCCACTATCCGCTCCAACGGAGTCACCACGGCTCAGATTGTACCCCAGGGAGGGCTTTTGTCCGGGACTTCAGCCATAATCAATCTGGATGGCTGGACCGTCGAAGATGCCGGGTTAGTCCGACAAGCCGGCATACATTTGAACTGGCCCTGGATGAAGGTGATTAAGGCCTGGTGGATGCCTACGCCGGAAGAAGAACAGCAGAAAAATATCGGCAAAAACCTGAAAGCGATTGAGAAAGCTTTTGAAGATTCCAAGCAGTACTGGCTGGCTAAAAAAGGAAACCAGACCGGTGATTTTAAAATTGATGCCCGCTGGGAAGCTATGGTTCCCTTGTGGGAAGGGAAAGTTCCTCTTTATGTGGATGCCGGAGAGTATAAGCAGATTGAAGCGGCCGTGGCTCTGGCTAAAAAATATAATCTCAGGATGATTTTGGTGGGTGGTGATGACGCTTGGATGCTGACGGACCTTCTTAAAGCCAATAATATTCCGGTGATTTTAAAGAGAGTGCATTCTATGGCAGACCGGGAAGAGGATGATTTTGATACCTATCTGAAGTTGCCCAAAGTTTTACTGGTGGCGGGAGTGAAATTTTGTTTGTCTAATACCGGATTTTTCGGGCACTGGGATGCCAGAAATCTGCCTTTCCTAGCCGGGACTTCGGTGGCTTACGGGATGGATAAAGCCAATGCCCTGCGTTCGATTACGCTCTGGCCGGCGGAGATTATCGGGATTTCCGACCGGATGGGTTCGCTGGAGGTGGGGAAGGATGCTACGATTGTTGTTTCTTCCGGGGATATTATGGATGCTCTGACGAATGATATTGTGTATGAGTTTATTCAGGGGAAGAAAGTGGATTTGGATGATAAGCATAAGAGGTTGTATAGGAAATATATGGAGAAGTATAAAAATTAGTACTAATAATTGGATTTATACTCAAAAGTAATCTTTATTTCCTCTCAATATTTTGATTACTCCTTTAGAATTTTGTAAACATGCTGAATTATGAATATGAATTTGAGCTGGACAAATATATAAAGCAGTTTATCAGACAGAAACAGACAACGGAAGAAGATTTATTCAAGTTTTTCAAAGAGACGTTCGCACACCCAGACAAAGAAAAAGAATTTACTCATAAGATTGCCAAAAATCTAAGTAAGATTACCTACTCATTTTATTCAACTCTTTCAAATAGGAAAAAAATTCATTTTTTGAAAGCAATTAGTAAACTTTTTTATGTCGCCCTGTCTATTGCTTATTGGGACTACAATCTATCAAGGGAGGATGCGGATTGGTGGTGGCAGGGAAATCCGCATTTTTTTGTGTCAATTAGTAATCTAATTGAACCTTTGGAAGCAATCCGCCGTGAAATGGGGAAGGTTAATAAAAGGTACCTTCGGAAAAGAATTCTTTTGGTGGAAGGGCAGTCCGAGGAACAATTTTTTAGAGTCTTACAAGATACCGGCCATTTGCTCTTTGATTTTGATTTATTTTGCTACCGTGGAAAGGGAGAAATACAAAACTTGATTCATTTGATTAACGAAAAGTCCAGGCAAGGTGTAGGAGTTTTTTTGTCCTACGATAAAGATGGGCAGAATGGAAATTTTCTACGAGAGATCAAGAAGAAATGCAAAATTTATAAAACATTAGGATTTAAAATAGATTTCGAGAGTTCCTTCCCTCCTTTAATTTTACAACAAGCTCTAAAGCTATATTTCAGGAACTATCTGAACAGGGAACTCGACATAGAAACTTCATCAATTAGGAGACTGCTTAGAAAAAAAATGCCCTTTTTGAAAGTTTTTAAATATCAATATCGCGAAGACATCAAAAAAAGGAAATTAGCATTTATACTCGGGAAATTAATCGCAAGAGAGCTTGAATTTCATGGACAAGAGATTGTTTACGATAAGAGGCGTAGCAAAAAATATCAGGCAGAAATTTACAGTTTTTTGAGGGATTTAAGTAAGTATTATTAGGCCATTTGTCTCTCAATTGGAGAGCAGCTAATTTTAATTACTCTGCCCTCAAAGCTGTAAGAATATTCATCCGGGCCGCTCTCACCGCCGGTAAAAACCCTCCCACAACCCCCATCACCACAGCAAAAATAAGGGAATAAGCCACAATCTCCGGTGTCACCGCAAAACCAAACGCCAACTCCGAAAAAGTATCCCAGTTAGTAGTCGAAATCGTCTTCATACTCAAAAATGAAGCAAAAACGACCCCCACCACTCCCCCAGCCAAAGATAGCAAAATTGACTCCACCAAAAAAGAAGACAGAATGTTCCGGCGCTTAAAACCCAAAACCCGCAGAGTCCCGATTTCTTTAGCCCGGTTAGCAATATTGGCGTACATGGTAATCATAGCCCCGATAACAGCCCCGAAAGAAAAGATAACCGAAATCACCACCCCTAAAATTTTAATAAACGAAGTCATAGCATAAGACTGGTCCGCATAATATTCTTTTTCCCGCTTAACATCCACCGAAAGCCGCGGGTCCTTCTCCAGTCTTTCTTTCAGCGCCGTAAATTTGGACGGGTCCGCCAATTTCAAAGTCATCGAAGAAACCACCGGCCGGTTGAAAGCCGCCAGCATCTGATTCACGTCTCCCCAAACCTCGGATTCAAAAGCGGATTTGCCGGCCTCAAAAATTCCCACCACCCGCCAGTTTTGTTTGGCGAAGCGGATAGAGCCTCCCAGCTGGGCGCCCTGAAATCCCTGGGCAGTCGATTTCCCCACGATTAATTCCGGCAACCCCTCGGTAAACATCCTTCCCTCTATCAGCTTAACCCCGGAGTGCACCAGCATGGAAGCCGGGCCCACACCTCGCAGCACCACATTGGCCGCGTCCCCATTTTTTATTTTGTTCAAACTTATGAGAACGTAAAGCTCTCCTGCCACCAACGGTTTTCCGTCCGGACCCCGGGCGATTTCCGGCTGGGATTCGATGATGGACACCTGGTCCCGGGTGATATAACTCATCATTTCGGTCAGGGAGGCTTTTCTGATGACCGTGGCATTATCCTCGGAGCCGGTGGCAACCAGGGTCTTTTTGATGCCATAAGCCAGCATCAAAACCCCGGAGAAGACAAAGACCACTAAACCGATTCCCAGAACGGTCAAGCCGGTGGTCAGCTTACGGGCTAAAAGATTGCGGTAATTGTAATATATCGGTATTTTCATCCTATACTCCTTAAGCCATCCACAATCGAAACCCGGGTGGCTTTCAAAATCGGAAACATAGATGCCAGAATCCCCACGCATAGGGCGAAGATACCTGCCACAAGCAGGTCCTGGGGCTTTGTTTCAAAAACCGGAAAATAATATTTCATGGCTTCGCCGAATCCGGAGGCCATGGGGAAAGTCAAAAGGATTCCCAGAATTCCGCCGGATAGGGATATGAATAGTGATTCATCGGCTATCAACTGCACCAGATGAAAGGGTTTGAAACCCAGGGTCTTCATCACCGCATATTCGGAAATTCTTTCCCGGGCGGACATACCCATGGTATTGGTCAGAACCAGAAGAAGAATCCCGATAATGAGATAGGAAATAATCCTCAAAGCCGTAATAATAGTGCCGGACATGGCTATGAAGGAAAGTTGAAACTGTTTTTCGGTCTGGGTCAAAGTCTCAGCCAGAGAGTTTTTGAACATAGAGTCGATGGCGGCAGAAATTCGGACCGCCTCAGCGGGGCTGGAGATTTTGCTGATATACCAGCCCACATAGCCGGCCCGTACCGGCACGGTGGCCCTAAGAGTTTCATCCAGATAATCCCAGCGCAGCATCAAAGCGGACTCATCGGTGGTTTTGTCTCTGCCATGATAAATTCCGGCAATGACCAAATCCCAATCGCCGGGATAGATGGTTCCAATCAGGCGGACCTGGTCTCCCGGTTTCCAGCCGAAGCGGTCGGCTAAAATTTGTCCGACCACGGCGGCATTTCGCTGTGACCTGAAATTTGCCAGAGTCTGGGAGTCCACAATTACCTCCGGAAAAAGGTCAAAATAGGTGTGGTGGTCAACCGCAAAGTTGGCAAAGAATTGTTTGGGGTCGGTATAGTAGGCCCCGAACCAGTGGGCATAAGAAACCTTTTCCACCCCGGGCACTTTTAAGATTTGTTCCTTGTAAGAAAGAGGCAAAGGGAAAATGATGTTGACTGCGTTACGGCTCACCAATCTATCCGGGGCCGAGGCCTCAGCTCCGGCGTACCAGGCATCGATTACGGTTCGAATTAAGCCAAAAGCCATCACCGCCACTGCCAGACCGACAATGGTCAAACCGGTTCTTAGTTTATGTCTACCGGCATTTTTGATTGCCAATTTTAAAATTTTCAAGAAAGCTCTCCTTTGTCCAGATGTTTCTTGGTGTGAGCTTTTTCAGCTGCCCGAGGGTCATGAGTGACAACCACAATAGTTTTTTTAAATTCTGAGTTTAAACGAGAAAGTAATTCTAAAATCTCCTCAGCTGATTTTTTGTCCAAATCTCCGGTCGGCTCATCGGCTAAAATCAAAGTTGGGTCGGTGGCAATGGCCCGGGCAATAGCTACTCTTTGTTCCTGGCCTCCGGATAGTTGTCTGGGATAATGATGCATCCGGTCAGAAAGTCCCACAATTCCCAGAGCTGTTTCCACATGTTCTTTCCGTTCCGATTTGGAAAGAGAGGTCAAAAGTAACGGCAATTCCACATTTTCATAGGCAGTCAACACCGGAATCAGATTATAAAACTGAAATATGAAACCGATATGTCTGGCTCTCCATTTGGCTAACTCCCCTTCGCTCAATTGAGCCAAATCAGTCCCGGCCACTTTGACTTTTCCTTTAGTGGGACGGTCAATCCCGGCTATCAGATTCAGGAGGGTAGTTTTGCCGGAACCGGAAGGTCCCATCAAAGCCACAAACTCCCCTTCCGGAAGGGAAAAATTCAGATTTCTTAAGACCGGAATTTCCAGACTGTCACGGAAATATGATTTCGACAAAGCTTCAATTTCAACAATGGTTCGACTACGCTCACCATAAATAGACATACCAGATTCTCCTTTATTGTGATGTTTTCACTTTTACACCAGAAGCCAGACTTCCCGGCGGTGCCAGAACCACTCTGTCCCCGGGCTTGACACCCTCTTTGATTTCAGTCAAATCTCCTAGAACTCTTCCGGTAACCACCGGCACAGATTTGGCAGTATTTCCCTCCAGCAAAAAAACCATTTTTACCCCGTTGCGATTAGTAACTGCTGAATTAGGAACAGCCACCATAGTGGCTTGATTTTCCATAGAAACTTTGGCTGTCTCCGGCAAAAAGCTTACCTTAGCGCTCATTTCAGGCAAGACCCGTTGATCTATTTTTAGAAAAGCTATTTTTACCAATACCGTGGCTCTGGTTCTGTCAGCAGTAGGAACAATTTTGGAAACTTTTCCGGGATAGCGGGTATCCGGATAGGCATCCAGAGTGATTTCGCAGGGCTGATTTACTTTCACTCTTTCAATATTGGCTTCAGCCACGTCTGCCTCAACCTCCAAAGAGTTCATATCTGCTATTGTAACCACTGCTCCTCGGGAAGATGCCGCGGCTGCAAAGGGAGCTACCATTTCACCCACTTCAGCTGATTTGGTTAAAACTGTTCCGTTAAACGGGGCCCGAATTAAAGTATTTTCAAAAGCTACTTCGGCCGCTTTCACTTCAGCTCGATTGGATTCTACGTTGGCAATGGCTTTCTGGTAACGGGCTTCGGCCGTTTCAAATTCTGCTTTGCTGATTAGATTGCTTTCAAACAATTTTTTTTGTCTTTGATAAAATAGGGCGGCCTCAGTTGAGTCTGCTTTAGCCAAAGCCAGATTGGCCTTAGCCCGTTCCAACTCTGCCGCTATATCCGCATTTTCCAAACGAGCAAGAATCTCTCCGGCTCTGACTTTATCCCCTTCTACCACTCCGATATATTCTAATCTACCAGTAGCTTTGGAAGAGACCGCGGCTTGCCGTTGGGCCACTACATAGCCGGATGCAGTTAAAAGTGCTTGGGCCTGACTCCCGGAAAGGATTGTGGCTGTCCCCACCTGCACCGACAGCCCCGGGGCGACCTGGCGCATTATCAGTAAATAAACGATAACCAGAAGCGGAAGAATAGATAAACCCAAAACCCAGCGCCACCATTTCCGAGGAGGTCTGTACTCTGAACCGTGGTCAATTCTTAAAGAGGATAAATCTGGTTTTTCGCTAATCATTTTGTTACTGATTTAAAAGAAAACTGCACTCTCTTGACTCCAGATATTTGTCTTACATAACTTTTATTATACTATTCATGATACTAAAAATCAAGCCAGATTGTTTCCTAAAGATTGAACTGAAGGTCACATCTGTCAGATTTTAACCGTACTCTTAAAGTTTAAAAGATTTACCTTGGCAAAACCATAAAGGGCAGGAACTTTTTAATAACGCTGGATGGATAAACCGCTCCAGATTTTAGGTAAAATTTTGATTTTGAGATTACAGTAGAGAAGATTATATTTACCTATATGGGTAGAGTAATAATTCCAGAAATCGAGGCGATTTTAGATAAGGAGTTTAAGGTCTTAGACCATGGCTATGTAATCTTGGTCGACTACATGGGTGGAGATGAATCTATAATCCAAGCTGCCCGGGTCAGCTACGGTAAAGGAACCAAAAAATTGTCTGATGACCGGGGCTTGATTCGCTACTTAATGCGGCATGACCACACCACCCCTTTTGAAATGGTGGAATTAAAATTTCACTGCAAGCTGCCCATATTTGTGGCCCGAGAATGGATTAGACACCGCACCGCCAATGTCAACGAATATTCTTTACGATATTCAGAGCCGGAAGGGGATTTTTATATACCGGAAGCCGGTCAGATTGGTTTTCAATCCAAGGATAACAAACAGGGGAGAAGTTTACAGGAAGTTCCCGAAGAATTAAAAGCCAAAGTCCAAAGATATATGAAAGAGATTTCAGAAGAGGCATTTAAAAAATATCAAGAGCTAAATCAGGCCGGGATAGCCCGAGAAATGGCTCGCATGCTTTTACCGGTGAATTTGTACACCCGCTGGTATTGGAAAATTGATCTGCACAATCTGTTTCATTTTTTACGCTTGCGCATAGATCCTAGAGCCCAATATGAAATCAGAGTTTACGCGGAAGTAATGGCGGAGATTACCAAAAAGATAGCCCCTCTGGCTTATGAGGCGTTCGAAGATTACAAATTGAGCTCGATTACTTTGTCAAAGCTGGAAGTTGAAGCTCTGGATACTGTTTTAGAGGGTGAAAACGTGGATGAGGTTTGTGAGAATGTCGGTTTTAGAAAGGGACGGGAGTTGAATGAGTTCAAAGAAAAATTAGAGATTTTGTTGAAAAAAGAAAAGAAATTAGTTTCTTAGTACGAGCAAGAAATTACCGGCAGGAAAGGTCAAGTCTATCTTGGCCCTTTTTATTTTACTTTGAATTTTACTTGGGCTCGGCTATATTTAAAACGGGTCAAAAGAGCAGACCATATGCCTAGAACAAAACCGCTCTGGCTTGAGCTTCACCAACAGGATTGGATTCCGGCTTTTCTAAAAGAAATTCAGCTACAGGGGATTTCGCCGATTTTGTCATTTATCCAGTATGATAGAAAATTTCTGGAGCTTTTCAGTGAGTGGCAGAAACATATTAAAACCAAAAAGTTTGTGGATTTGGGGTCTGGTTCTGGGAATTTGATAAGCTCCCTTTTTGAAAATAATAACGGTAAATTTTCCGCGATTCATTTTACCCTAACGGACTTATATCCACAAACAGATATCTTCAAGAAATTAAAAAGTAGATTTCCTGAAAATCTTGATTATGTGGCGGAAAAAGTCGATTTATCGGACTCCGTTTCGGTTTATAGAAATAAGGGAGCGACTCTTCTGACTACTTTTCATGAATTATCCAGAAGCCAAGCAGATAAGACCATGGTGAATCTGCTCCAGCATTCCCAAGGTTTTCTCATTTTGGAACCTTTGAACAAGAGCTGGAGGCAGGCCTTAAAAATTCCCGGGATTTTCTGGGGTGCTGTAATTGCTCCTTTTAAGATAAGACCGTTCAGATTCAGAAATTTCCTTTTCAGCTGTTTGGTTCCTATCGTGCCTTTTTTCCATCTGCATGACGCCTGGGTCAGTTTTTTGCGAAGCTATACTAAAAAAGATTTTCAGGAGATGTTGGAAAAGTTCGGAAACAAAAACTGGGATTGGGTGGTTGATAATATAGGAATGGATATTACTTATGTTATGGCCTGGAGAAAAAATGAATCCTAAAATAATTTCCATAGGAACTGCCAATCCCCCAGAGAAATTTTCCCAGGAAGAAGTCTATAAACTTTGCGGCTATAAAAATCCTAAGATAAAATCTATCTTTTTGAATAGCGATATAGACAGCCGCTATTTCTATCTCAGCAAGAAGAATTTTGAGCTCAAGGAAAATGTAGACCAGAAAAATCAGAGATATTTAAAGGGAAGCTTGGAAATCTCTGAAAAAGCAATTAATAACTGTTTAGAAAAAATCGGTTGTGAAAAAGAGGAGATAGATTGTCTAATAATAGTTTCCTGCACCGGTTATCTCTGCCCGGGACTCTCTTCTCATTTAGTAAAAAAATTGAACTTAAGAAATAATATTCAGCAAGCCAATATTTTAGGAATGGGATGCGGGGGGGCTTTGCCGGGATTACAAAGAGCTTTCGACCATGCTAAAGCTTATCCGCAGCAAAAAGCCCTTTTAGTGGCAGTGGAGATTTGCTCGGCCGCATATTTCATTGACAATTCCTTAGAGACCATTGTAGGAAACGCCATTTGTGCGGATGGAGCAGCAGCGGTTTTGTTCTCCGGCAATTCTGGCTATAAAGGTCCCGAAATTCTGGCTTTCGAATCTTTGATTGCACCGGAACATTTGGACAAAGTTGGTTTTGAGCAAGTGGAAGGTCATCTAAGAATTGTTTTGCACAAAGATATTCCGGATTTAGCCGGACCTTTTGCACAAAAAGTGATTGATTCTCTTCTATGTAAAAATAACATTAAAAAAGAGAATATTAAATATTGGGTCTTACACTCCGGAGGCAGGAAAGTTATTGATAAGTTAAAAGTTCAGTTGAATCTGTCGGAAGAAGAGATTAAATATACCAAGTATATTTTGAGGAATTATGGCAATATGTCTTCTCCTACGGTACTCTTTGTTTTAAAGGAAGTTTTGGAAAAAGCTAATCTCCAAGCCGGAGATTTAGCCATCATGCTGGCTTTGGGTCCGGGTTTGGTGGTGGAGACGGCCTTGCTAAGGTGGTAAATAATTGTGACAAAAATTCTTCTGATATTGGCAACATTAGTCCTGGCTATAAGCTGTGCCAGAACCTTTGCACCCAGAATTTCGGATACTTGGGTACATAGAAAACCTATGTCACGGGACGATTGTTTAACCTGTCACCTGCAGGGGGATAAAGAGACCCCCAAAGCTCCTAAACGAATGTTGAAAATTGACCGAGAAAATTGTAAGAAATGCCATTGGTGACAGATTTAACGTATAAAGTTTGGATATGGTTCGACAAGCTCACCATAAAATTGCCTTTTGACAGGTTTTCGCTAAATTGAGGGGAGAAGGTTAAATTATATGGTGCGACTCGTTCCCCTGTGGGATAAACCGATAGGTCAGAGTGAACAAGTTCACCATGAAGGAGAAAAATGAACAGAGCCAAAACCTTAGGAGAGTTGAAAAAATCAGGTTACCAAGTTTTGCCGGTCAAAGATGAGTTGCGAAAAAATCTGATTGAGAAAATCAGGAAAAAGGAGAGTTTGTTTCCGGGTGTGGTGGGTTATGACAAAACCGTAATACCTCAACTGGTCAATGCTCTTTTATCCAAGCATGATTTCATCTTGCTGGGTTTGAGAGGTCAAGCCAAAACCAGAATTCTGCGGGCTTTGCCCGGTTTTCTGGATGAATATATCCCCATAATCAAGGGCTGCCCGATTAACGACAATCCCTATGACCCGGTCTGTGTTCCTTGCAAGAAAAAATTAGCCAGCCAAAAAGATGATTTGGAAATTGAGTGGATAAACCGGGAGCAAAGATTTCAGGAGAAACTGGCAACGCCAGATATTACCATCGCCGATTTAATCGGAGATATTGACCCTATCAAAGCCGCCCGGGAGAAGCTGGATTTTTCCGATGAGCAGGTAATTCATTACGGGATTATCCCCAGAGTCAACCGGGGGATTTTCGCCATCAATGAGCTCCCGGACTTACAGCCCCGGATTCAGGTAGGGCTTCTAAATATCATGGAAGAAAAAGATTTTCAGATCAGGGGATTCCCGATTCGTATTCCTCTGGATATTCTGATTGTTTATTCAGCCAATCCGGAAGATTATACCAATCGGGGCAATATTATTACCCCTTTGAAAGACCGGATCGATTCTCAAATTATTACTCATTATCCTCAATCATTAGATGATGCCATCAAAATCACGGAACAAGAAGCCTGGTTAGACCGAGGTTTGAAAATTCATATCCCACACTTCTTCAAAGAAATCATAGAAGAGGTAGCTTTCGTGGCCCGCAAATCTGAGTTTGTGGACCAATCTTCCGGTGTCTCGGCCCGTCTGCCTATCAGCTCTTTGGAAAATTTAATCTCCAATATCGAAAAGAGAGGACTTATCACCGGAGAAAAGGAGTTATATCCCAGAATCTGCGACTTAATAGCAGTAATTCCTTCGGTAACCGGTAAAATTGAGCTGGTTTACGAAGGGGAGCAGGAAGGCCACAACATCATAGCAGTAAATTTAGTCGGCAGAGCAATTAAGGAAGTGTTCGGAAAATATTTTCCGGATGCCAAAAAGAATCCCACCAATCTTCCCACCGCCAGAGAGGATAATCAGTACGGTGATATTCTGAGATATTTTTCGGCCGGCAAAACCCTAGAGCTGTCGGATGAGTCTACTTTTGAAGAATATTTTAACACTTTAAGCAAAATACCGGGGCTTAAGAAAATGGCTGAAAAGCACACATCCCCAGGCAGTAAGGAGGAATTAGCCGCCACCATGGAGCTGGTTTTAGAGGGGTTGCATCAAAATAATTTAATCGGAAAAGAAACCTTTGAAAATGCTTTCCGCTACACGGATATGCTGGCTACCATGCTGCGGGGTATGGAGGATTAATGAGATTACGGTATTTTGAGTGGGACGACGAGTTCTTCAAACAGCTTCAGGATTTCAAGGAGCTTCTGCAGATTTTCAATTATCTGGTGTTGCAGAGCTCCGGGGACGTGGAAAAGGCCTTCCGTATGATGAAATACCTACAGCAGCAGGGAATGATTGATGAGGGGTATGATTTGGGAGATTTCAAAAAAAGATTGGAAGACGAAGAGATTATCCGCCGGGAAAAAAGCAAATATCAGCTGACCCGCAAGGGTGAAAAGAATATCCGGGCCGAATCTCTGAAGTTGATTTTCAACAACCTCAAAAAAGGGAGTCTGGGAAATCACAATGTCCCCTACGAAGGGGCCGGTTCCAAAGAGTATCTGCCGGAGAAAAAACCTTTCCACTTCGGGGATGATGTAGCGGATATCGATTTTAAAGATTCACTTTTTCATACCATTAAAAGAGCCGGACCGGAGGATTTGACTCTGGCAGAAGATGATTTAAGAGTCTATGAAACCGAGCATCAGACCTCCTGCGCTACAGTTTTGCTATTGGATATTTCTCACTCTATGATTTTATATGGAGAGGATAGAATAACGCCGGCCAAGCAAGTTGCCTTAGCTCTAACCGAGTTGATTCAAACTCAATTTCCCAAAGATAGTTTGAATCTGGTCTTATTTGGTGACGAAGCCTCAGAGGTAAAATTAGAGCAACTGCCTTACGTTCAGGTGGGTCCTTTTTACACCAATACCAAAGCCGGTTTGGAGCTAGCCCGCAGAATTTTAGCCCGGAAAAAACATGCCAATAAGCAGATTTTTTTGATTACAGACGGCAAACCGTCCATGATTATCAAATCTGATGGAGCTATTTACCGCAACTCGGTCGGTTTAGACCCGGTGATTGTCAATCGAACTTTGGATGAAGCAGTGGCCTGCCGCAGAAAAAGGATTCCTATTACTACTTTTATGGTAGCTTCGGATCCGTATTTGCAATCGTTTGTCCAGAAGTTGACTGAATTAAATAAGGGCAGGGCGTACTTTACTTCGCCGGACCATCTGGGGGAATATATTTTCTGGGATTTTATTAATAATAGGAAGAAAAGATTACATTAAAATTGAGGGTGGATTTTTCAGGGTGGAGGCAAGCTCCACCCCTACGCGTAGGGGCGAAGTTTAGCTTCGCCCGATTCTCTGGGGCAGTAGCTCAGTTGGGAGAGCGTCTCGTTCGCAACGAGAAGGTCGGCGGTTCGACTCCGCTCTGCTCCATTTTTAAATTTAATTCCTCAAATTAATATCCATCGTATCTCTCATAAAAATAAATCCTGATAAATTTTGTCGACTTGACTTTCGTTTTTTTTATATTATTATGAAATGTTTTCGTGCTAGACGGGGAACTAGCGGTGCCCTGTAACCCGCAATCCGCTCTAGCGGGGTCGAATTCCCACTGGCGGTCCGTCTGGAGGAGACCGGATTTTAAACCAGTGGCGATGAAGGTTAGGTCTTGCGCAATTTACGCACGCCCAACCCCGCCAGGACCGGAAGGTAGCAACGGTAAGCGAAAGCGGAATGTGCCGCAGGAGAGCCTAACTGGAGCAGGCTGTTTAAAGTCCGCTCCAAAAGAGGAACAAAAGTGGGTGCACGAAAACATTTATTGCGAGAGAATGGAATATGACCTATTTAGTTTTAGCCCGAAAATACAGACCCCAGAGCTTCGAAGAAGTAATCGGGCAGGAACATATCACCACCACCCTTTCCAATGCCATCAAAACCAACCGGGTGGCCCAAGCTTATTTATTTGCCGGACCTCGTGGAAGCGGGAAAACCACCTGTGCCCGAATCTTGGCCAAAGCTTTAAACTGTGAAAAAGGCCCTACTTCTCAGCCATGCCAAAAATGTAATTCCTGCCAGGAAATTACTTTGGGCAGCAGTTTGGATGTGATTGAAATCGACGGAGCTTCCAACAACAGCGTGGATGATATCCGCAACTTGAGGGAAAATGTTCGCTATGCCGCCGCCGGTGGAAAATATAAAGTGATTATTCTGGATGAAGTGCATATGCTTTCCAATTCAGCTTTCAACGCTCTGCTCAAGACATTAGAAGAACCGCCGGCTCATGTAATCTTTGTCTTTGCTACCACCGAGCCACAGGAAGTGCCGGAAACGGTTTTATCCCGCTGCCAGAGATTTAATTTCAAAAGAATTGCCCTGCCGGATTTACTGGAAACCGCGAAAAAAATCGCTCAGAAGGAAAAAATTGAATTGGAAGAGGAAGCGGCTTTCATTTTGGCTAAAAGGGCGGAAGGTTCGGTGCGGGATATGCTGTCGCTTTTAGACCAGGTGGTTTCTTTCAGCGGGCGGAAAGTTTCGGCTGACTTGATTTTGCAAACTTTGGGACTGGTGGACCAGGAAGTTTTTTTCGAGTTGAACGAAGCTATTGTAAAAAAAGATGCCAAAGCCGGGATTTCTTTAGTTCAGCAGGTTATAGATTCAGGTGCAGATATAAAAGAATTTGTCATTGGTTTGACCGAACATTTCAGGAATCTTCTGATGGCTAAAATTTCAGGCCAGGATTCATCTTTTTTGCCGCCGGTCTATGCTGAAAGATATCAGAAAGAATCAGGCAATTTTACTGCGGAAGATTTAATAAGAATGATTAAAATTACCACGGATTTGGAATTAGCCCTAAAAACCGGTGAGCCCAAAATTCATTTAGAATTGGGGATTTTGAAATTGATTAAAATGGATTCTACGGTTTTGATAGAAGAGCTCCTGAAAAAATTAGAAAACTCTTCTGAAACAAATCCTCCGGCTAAAAATGTTCCGGTAGCAGAAAAAAGTAATACTCCCATATATGAAAATCCAACCTTGTTGGGAACATACGAGGTTGAACCTGTGACAGAAAATCCCACCGCTAAAGTCGATTTAAATTTAGAAAGTCTGCTCAAAGTTTGGGAACAAGTGATTGATAAAATAAAAGAGCACAATGCTCCTCTGGGGACATTCTTAAAAGAGGGGGAAATTCTGGAGCTGAAAGGTAACCTGCTTACCATCGAATTTGCCAAAGATAGAGCTTTTCATAAGCAACAAATCGAAAAAAGGGAGAATTTGAACTTAATTGAAAAAGCGATAACTGAAATTTACGGACAGAACTTAAAACTTAGATTGGTTTTGAATGCCAATAAGGTCAACCATACTGTCACTGGAGCAAAGAAAAAGATGGATATTGAAGAATTGGCCAAAAAAGATCCGCTGATGAAAAATATTCTGGAGACTTTTGAAGGGGAAATAATTCAGTAGGAAGCTCAATTTTAAACGGAGGAAAGATGCTTAAAGGAATGGGTGATTTGATGAAGCAGTTCGGTAAAATGCAGGGAAAAATGGAGGAGATGCAGAAAGAGCTGGAAAATCAAAGATTGGAAGGATCTGCCGGAGGCGGGATGGTAAAAGTGATTGCTAATGGCAAGGGAGAGATTTTAGAGATGAACATTAACCCGGAAGTGGTCAACCCCAACGAGATTGAGATACTGCAGGATTTGGCCATGGCCGCTGTCAACCAAGCCAGACAGAAAGCAGAAGAGCTAATGAAAGAAAATTTGAGCAAAATCACCGGGGGCTTGAAGATTCCGGGGCTGCCATTTTAGCTAAGCGAGTATGTTCAAGTCCAGCGAATCGGTAGAAAAATTAATCGAAGAGCTTGCTAAAATGCCCGGGATTGGCCGAAAAACCGCTCAGAGAATCACTTTTTATATTTTAAAAGAGAAAAAAGAAGAGGCGGCCAGTCTAGCCCAGGCAATTTTGGATGTCAAAGAAAAAGTAAAATACTGCTCCATCTGTTTTAACATCACCGAATCCGACCCCTGCTGGATTTGTCTGGATGGAAAAAGAGATAAAACTTTAATCTGTGTGGTGGAGGAAGCCAATGACGTCCTAGCTCTGGAAAAAACCTCGGAATACAAGGGTTTATACCATGTTTTGGGAGGAGCTTTGTCTCCTCTGGATGGGATTGGCCCGGATAATCTGAGAATTAAAGAGTTGTTGACCCGGCTAAAAGATGATGTTAAAGAAGTAATTTTAGCCACTAATCCAAATGTCGAAGGGGAAGCGACCGCTATATATTTATCCAAGCTGATTAAACCTTTAGGAGTGAAAGTTACCAGAATTGCCCGCGGTCTGCCTGTGGGTGGTGATTTAGAATATGCCGACCAGGTGACTTTGACTAAAGCGATTGAAGGGAGAACGGAGTTTTAAACCTTCTAAAATCTCTCCTGCCTAAGTAATTCTTAATTTCAACAATTTCTTCGTATATCTACTTAGCTAACTAATTAAGCTTCCGTCTATTGATTTAAGCTTAAGCGTTTTATATCTTAAAACTCAAAACTTTTTATGTTAGAAAAACTCATAACTAAAATCTTTGGCTCCAAGCACCAGAGAGATATCAAGAAAATCCAGCCTATAGTAGTGGAAATAAACCGCACCTACGCCGGTCTTTCCACTCTATCAGACGAACAGCTGACTGCCAAAACTGAAGAATTTAAAAAACGTTTAGCAGATGGTGAAACACTGGATGATATCCTGCCTGAAGCTTACGCGGTTGTCAAAGATACCTGTCGCCGCTTAGTAGGGAAAAAATGGGACGTCAGCGGAATCCAGATAACCTGGGATATGATTCCCTATGATGTTCAGCTAATCGGAGGGGTGGTTCTTCACAACGGAAAAATCGCCGAAATGGCCACCGGTGAAGGTAAAACTTTGGTGGCCACCATGCCTATATACCTGAATGCCCTTACCGGACGGGGAGTTCACTTAGTTACCGTCAACGATTACTTGGCACGCAGAGATGCTCAATGGATGGGTGAAATCTATAAATTTTTGGGCCTTACGGTCGGATGTATCCAAAATGAAATGAATAACGACCAAAGGAGAATTCAATATGCCTGCGATATAACCTATGGCACCAACAACGAATTCGGCTTCGACTACCTAAGAGATAATATGGCCATTCATTTGGAAGACCGGGTCCAGAGAGGATTTTTTTATGCAATTGTCGACGAAGTCGATTCAGTTTTAATCGATGAAGCCAGAACCCCCTTAATTATCTCCGGTCCGGTGGCTGCTGATAACAATCGCTATGCGGAAATGAAACCACTGGTGGAAAATTTGGTGCGCAAACAGACGGCTTTGGTCAATAAAATGCTCTCCGAAACAGAAGAGTTACTGCAGCAGGGAAAAGAGTATGAAGCCGGTACAAAACTTCTGACCGCTCAAAGAGGTTCCCCCAAAAATAAAAAATTAATGAAACTCAAAAAAGAGGGTGGTCTGGCAAAGCTGATTCATGAAGTGGAAAATGACTATTTGAGAGATAAAAAACTGCATGAGCTGGATGATTTGCTGTATTTCAGCATCGATGAAAGAGAAAATACCACCAATCTGAACGAAATGGGTAGAAATCTTCTCTCTCCGGAAGACCAGCAGTTATTTGTCATACCCGATATCGTGGAAGGGTTGCATCAGATTGAATCGGATGACTCTCTCTCACCTTCAGAAAAAACCAAGAAAAAAGAGGAATTATATAAACTGCATTCCGAACGCTCTGAAAAAGTCCACAACATCGGCCAACTGCTGAAGGCCTACGGTCTCTTTGAAAAAGATGTGGAATATGTAGTGCAGGACGGAAAAGTGATGATTGTGGATGAATTCACCGGTCGCTTGATGCCCGGCCGAAGATATTCGGACGGTCTGCACCAGGCCATCGAAGCCAAGGAAGGGGTCAAAGTAGAAGGTGAAACCCAGACCTGGGCCACTATAACTCTGCAGAATTACTTCAGAATGTATGAAAAATTAGCCGGCATGACCGGAACTGCTGTTACAGAAGCTCCGGAATTCTGGGAAATATATAAATTAGATGTAACTTCCATTCCCTCCAACGAGCCGATTCGTCGGCTGGATTTTGATGATGTAATCCTCCGCACCAAAAGAGAAAAATATAACTCCATTATCGAAGAAATTACGGAATACCACAAAGCCGGCCGGCCGGTCTTAGTAGGAACTGTCTCGGTGGAAGTATCCGAAACCCTTTCCCGCATGCTCAAAAGAGCCGGAATCCCCCACTCGGTTTTAAACGCCAAGTATCACCAGCAGGAAGCAGAAATTGTAGCCGGAGCCGGTCAATTTGGAGCAGTAACCATTGCCACTAATATGGCGGGAAGAGGTACGGATATCAAACTTGCCCCGCAAGTGGTAAAATCCAGAGGTTGCCGTTTGGTGGCTGAACCGACCAAACCGGGAGTTGAACCCTGCCCCTTTTTAGAAGAATTAAAATGCTATGAGGATGTCCCCTGTGGTCTGCATATCGTGGGAACTGAAAGGCACGAGGCCCGCAGAATTGACCGGCAACTGCGGGGCCGTTCAGGTAGACAAGGTGACCCGGGGTCGTCCAGATTCTATCTCTCTCTGGAAGACGACTTGATGCGGCTTTTCGGTTCGGAAAGAATCGCCCGCATTATGGACAGGTTGGGGATAAAAGAAGGTGAAGTGATTCAGCACCGCATGGTCACCAAAGCCATTGAACGGGCCCAGAAAAGAGTGGAAGCCCAAAACTTTTCCATCAGAAAACATCTTTTGGAATATGATGATGTGATGAATAAACAAAGACAGGTGATTTATGAGCGACGCTTGTCTGTGCTGGAAGCTGAAAATTTAAAGGAAGAAGCTGTCAGCTTAATTCAGCAAATTGTGGAAGCTAAAATAGACCAATTCACCCAAGAAGAGTATCCGGAAAACTGGAATCTGGAAGGGTTGCAGCATGAATTAAGAAAGCTGTTTTTGCTGGATGTGAAATTTCCTCCGGAGCAAATTCCCAATTTGGAAAAAGAGGATTTGAAGCAGAAACTGACCGGGGCGGTGATGGAGATTTACAATCAGAAAGAAAAAGCTGTAGGTGAAGAGATGATGCGGAAGCTGGAGAAATTCGCCATGCTTTCGGTGATTGATGATAGGTGGAAAGAGCATCTGTACGAGATGGACCAGCTCAAAACCGGAATCGGTTTGAGGGCTTACGGTCAGAGAGACCCATTGATTGAATATAAAAAAGAATCTTATCGGATGTTTGAAGAGTTGGTGGAAAAAGTTGACGAAGGGATTGTGGAGACGATTTTCAAGCTGCAGGTGGCTGAAAGAGCTCCGTCTCAAAGAGGACGGCCAGCTCCGGCTTTACAAATGGTGCATCAGGAGGCGACCGGGATGGGTTTACGAGGAGAAGTATCTCAGCAGGAGGAGGCTACGCCGAGTAAATCTCAACCGGTGAAAGTGGGAGAGAAAGTGGGGCGGAATGACCCGTGTCCGTGCGGGAGCGGGAAGAAGTATAAGAAGTGTCATGGAGCTTAGAAATTAAGGAAGATCATTAAGCAAAGCAACCGAGGTAAAAGGAAGTTTTTTTAATAAATTTAAAAAAATAAAAGATGGCGTCTTCATTTGAATGGAAAGATCTTTTTGTTGTTACGACTACTTTGATAATTGTGGCCTATAGATATTTGTACTTGAAAGGTAGGCAAAAGCAAGCTGCAGATTGGATTTTTGCATATTTGTGGTTAATGATTGTCAACATAGTGTTATGTGTAAAATCGATTAGTGTCTCTGAAGGGATGTTTAATAAGATCATTTTTTCGTTTCTATTTTTTATTTCCTTCTTGCTTTTTTGTGATTTATTCAGAATATTTTTGTCAAGAGTGAATAGGAAATTTTTCGTTAGTCCCGTTTTTTGGGCAGCTTTAATTTGCGGTCTAGCTTTGTTATATTTATAATCCAGTAGTATTATGAAAAACCCAGTCATGCAGGGGCGGAGTTGGTCTACGCCCCATAGCAGTCATCCTTAACGCAGTGAAGGATCCCGTTTTTAATAGAAGGGGATTCTTCGCTTTCGCTCAGAATGACAAAATTATCACCATTCGAAACACCCCTTATATTATTTTTTTTCAACATTAAAATTGATTTTCTCCCCCAATTCCCTTATATTAATTCAAATTCTCAAAACCTATGCTCTCAAAAATCCTCTCCTCGGCCGTCATGGGAATCGATGCCTATGTAGTAGAAGTGGAAACCGACCTGTTTCCGGTTTTACCTGCTTTTGCCATGGTCGGCTTGCCCGATAACGCAGTCCAAGAATCCAAAGAAAGAGTCCAGTCAGCCATCAAGAACTCAGGTTATTTATTCCCCAATAAAAAAATCACCATCAACTTAGCTCCCGCAGATATAAAAAAAGAGGGCTCCAGCTATGATTTAGCCATCGCAGTCGGGATTTTAGCCGCCTCAGGACAAATCTCAAAAGAAAAATTTGACGAGTACATCATCTTAGGTGAGCTTTCTTTAGACGGCTCACTGCGTCCCATTCACGGGACACTCTCAATGGCAATTTCTGCCTTCTCCAACGGTGTCAAAGGGATAATTTTGCCCCAGAAAAACGCCAAAGAAGCCGCTATGGCTTGCGGAGTACAGGTTTTTCCGGTGGAAAATTTACAACAGGCAGTGGAATTTTTGGAAACCGAAAAAACCATCCAGCCCTTTACCATCAACATTGATGAAGTTTTCTCCAAAGCTCTAGAATATCCCATCGATTTTTCGGATGTCAAGGGACAGCAGCATGCCAAACGTGCTTTGGAAGTGGCGGCGGCTGGCGGGCATAATATTATTTTAATCGGTCCGCCCGGTTCCGGAAAAACCATGCTGGCTAAGCGTCTGCCTACAATTTTACCTAATTTGACTTTAGAAGAAGCATTAGAGACCACTAAAATTCATTCAGTGGCCGGACATTTACCTCCCAATACAGCTTTGATTGCCACCCGTCCGTTTCGTTCACCCCATCATACTATTTCAGATGCCGGTTTAATCGGTGGTGGAAGAATCCCCCGTCCCGGAGAAGTTTCTATGGCTCATAACGGAGTTTTATTTTTGGATGAGATGCCGGAGTTTCATAAAGATGTTCTGGAAGTTTTACGGCAGCCGATGGAGGATGGAAAAGTTACTATTTCCCGTGCCACCACTTCGATTACTTATCCTGCCAAACTTATGTTAGCCGGAGCTATGAATCCTTGTCCCTGTGGTTATCATGGTGACCCCAGTCATAATTGCTCTTGTAATCCCAGCCAGATTCATAAATATATGTCCCGGATTTCAGGACCTCTTATGGATAGGATTGACATTCATATCGAAGTTCCGGCCATAAAATTTAAGGAGCTGTCCGGACACCCGACCGGCGAGATGTCGGCTGTGATTCGGGAAAGGGTGAATAAAGCCCGGCAGGTTCAGCTGGAAAGATTTAAAGATGAGAAGAATATTTTCTGCAACGCCCATATGGAGTCCAAAGAGATTCGCAAGTATTGCGTGATTGACGAGAAATCGTTGGAGCTTCTGCGGATGGCGATTACCAAATTGGGTTTATCGGCCCGGGCTTATGACCGGATATTAAAAGTGGCCCGGACGATTGCGGATTTGGAGGGGAATGCGGATATTATGCCGCAGCATATCTCGGAGGCGATTCAGTACCGGAGTTTGGATAGGAATTTGTGGTTGTAAGTTGAAAATATGCGAAATAAAATGAAGTTTCATCTTCTACTATTTTTGATTTTTATTTTTCCCTTGATTTCATCTGAACTTTTTGGGAGGGAGATTGAAAAAATAGCAAGCTTTGAGGCGTGGAGAGGAGAAATATCTGTTGGAAATAACGGCTTAGTAAGGGTAATCAGTGATATGGGTACTGACTATATGAGAAGCAGAGAGGATACCCTCGCGACTAAAATAAGAGATCCCGGATGGAAGGGAGAATATTATAGTTATGAGGACTACAAATGGAATGGATCCGAGTATAAGGAAATATACAACGGATATACAGATAATGTTAGTTCGGTTACTCTCTCTGGTGACACTATTGACCCTCGCAATGGAGTCAATTTTGATGTGCTTGATCTACGGATTTCTCCAGGATTATCAAGTGACCTTCTTTCGCAATTAGATAAAATAAAGTATTTCGAGCGGGCGGATGTTGATTGTGATGGAAAAGAGGAAAAAATTTTAGTTTTCACTGAGAAGGCAGACCGGAAAGCATACCCTGACTATCAACCCATAATATTACTAGTCTATGAGCTTGTTGATAATAAGGCAGTTATTGAATACGACTTTAGAATTGCAGACGGTGCCAAAGGTGGACCACTCGAAATCAGAGATGTTACCCAAGATAGTTGTCCGGAGATAATTTTACATATAGTTTGGGTTGGTGGTAGCGGTTATACAGATGAGGTACTTATATTTGGAGTAAGGGAGCAAATCAAGAAAAAGAAAGCGGAAAAGAAGAAATAGAAAACAAAAGGAGGCATAATGAGTAAATGGTTACAGAGGATAGTAGTAAGCATCTTGTTAGGAGTGGGGATTGTTTTTGGATTTAACAGTAATGTTTCAGCCACGGCTTATTCTTTTCAGGGTGGCCAGATAAAAGCCGTTTTCGGACCGCACGACTCCACAGACAACCAGAGCCCCTATTACCAGTTATACAAATTCCTGAATTCAGCCAAAAAATCCATCCACTGCTCCTGCTACGAATTCAACATCGAAACCTTAGCCCAGATTTTAGCCAATAAAGCCGAAACCATGCCGGTCCATATAGTCCTGGGAGAAAAACCGGAAAGCAAGACCATTCCGGTCGATTCAGACGAACCCTGGGATGCCTGGCAGATTTTATCCAACAGCAAAGTCAATCTCACCCTGGCGGCCAACAAGAGCGGCATCATGCACAATAAATTCTGCGTGGTGGACAGCCAGAAGGTCTGGACCGGGTCGGCCAATTTCACCTATACCAGCATGTTCCGGGATTTCAATAACGGCATCATGGTCAACGACCCCCAGGTTGCTTTAAATTACCTGACCGAATTCAAAGAGGAAGAAAGGGGAAATTTCGGGTCTGCCTATCAGCCCTTTCCCACACCCCATCCGGAAGTAGAAATGGGACAAAGCACAATCGAAACCTATTTTTCACCGGATGATAGGGTTATGTCCCAAATCCTAAGTGAAATTAGAGGTGCGGAGAACACCATTGAATTTATGATTTTTGCCTTCTCTTCAGAAAAGATGCTGGACTCCATCTTAGCCAAAATGGAGCAAGGGGTCAAAGTCAGAGGGATTTTTGATAACCGCTTCCGGAACTCTGACTGGAGTAAAAAGGTCTTTGAAGCCCTCAAAGCCAAAGGGGCGGAGGTCAAGTATGATGACATGCCTAACTTAGTCCATCATAAGGTTATGATTATCGACCGGAAAACGGTCATCACCGGAAGCTATAATTTTTCACAGAATGCTGAAAAAGAAAATGACGAGAATATCCTGATTATACACAATCCCAGGGTGGCTCAGAAATATAACAAAGAGTTCTGGATTTTGTGGGATATGTTTTAATGAACGTGAGCCTGACCAATCTAGCTCTGGGTACAGGGACCCAGAGCTACCCTTTTTTATTCAAAGCCCTTGGCTTATGACATACAAAGCACTGTTACTGGAAATTGAAGGCCCCATAGCCACTATTACCTTAAACCGTCCGGAGCATCTCAACGCTTTAAATATGGATTTATCAAAAGAACTATTAGAGGCGGTGCTTAACTGCAGTGAAGACAAAAATATCCGGGTAGTGGTTATCACCGGAGCTGGAAATGCTTTTTCCGCTGGAGGAGATGTTAAAGCTTTCAAAGAAAATTTACCCAATATAGCAGTTTATCTGAAACATCAGACCACATTTTTGCACAAAGCCATTTCCAATATTGCACGGATGCCCAAACCGGTCATTGCCGCCGTCAATGGCGTAGCCGCCGGTGGCGGATTCAGTTTAGCCCTGGCCTGTGATTTGACCATCGCCTGCGAATCAGCCCGTTTTGTCACCGCCTACTCGCATATAGCACTGACTCCGGATTTAAGCTGTACTTATTTTTTACCCCGCCTGGTGGGAAATAAAAAAGGTCTGGAGATGCTTTACACCGATGCTTCCATTACCGCTAAAGAGGCCTTAGAATTGGGAATTGTAAATCAAGTGGTTTCGGAAAACAAATTTCTGGAACAAGTTGAGAATTTTGCCACGCAGTTGACTGAAAGACCGGCTTTCGCTCTGGCAAATACCAAAAAACTTTTTCGCTTAAGCTGGGCTGCTAGTCTAGAAACTCAGATGGAAAATGAAACGGAAATTATTGGTAAGGCAGGCCTGACAGAGGATTTTGCCGAAGGGGTTACGGCTTTTTTAGAAAAGAGAAAACCGAAGTTTAAATGATACCAGAATGCAAGAAGAGTTAGTTGAAATAACTAACCCCTCCCTTGCCCTCCCCTTAGAGGAGAGGGAATTTAACACCCTCCCCTTTTAGGGGAGGGGTGAGGAGAGGTAAGTTTTCTGTCTTTCAAAAAGTATTAGAAAATAACCAATCTCAAACAAGGAATAAGATGAAAGTAGCCAACAATGTCCTGGAATTAATCGGGCAAACACCAATTGTGAGACTGAATCGTTTGACCCAGGGTTTGAAAGCTGAAATCTGGGCTAAGTTGGAATTCTTTAACCCTACCGGCTCAGTCAAAGACCGGATTGCCTGTTATATGATAGAACAGGCGGAGAAAAAGGGTTTACTTAAACCCGGCTGCGTAATTGTAGAACCTACCAGCGGCAATACCGGGATTGCTTTGGCCGCAGTCTGCGTCATCAAAGGATACAAAATGATTGCGGTGATGCCAGAGACCATGAGTTTAGAAAGAAGGAAGATGCTCAAAGCCTTCGGAGCCGAAGTGGTGTTAACTCCGGCCAAAGAGGACGTGGCTGGCGCCATCGCCAAAGCCGAAGAAATTGCCAAAAATACTCCCGGTTCTTTTATGCCCAATCAGTTCAAAAATCCGGACAACATCAAAACCCACAGCCAGACCACGGCCCAGGAGATTTTGCAGCAGACCCAAGGAAAATTGGATTATATAGTGATTGCGGCCGGCACCGGCGGAACCCTTTCGGGAGTGGCTTCGGTCTTAAAGGAAAAAATTCCGGGTTTAAAAGTTTGTGTGGTGGAGCCGGCCGGCTCGGCGGTTTTATCCGGCTGTGAAGCAGGTACGCATAAAATTCAAGGGATTGGAGAAGGATTTATCCCGGATACATTGAAATGTGAATGCTTTGACGAAGTAATTCCCGTATCAGATGAAGAGGCCATTCAAATGGCCCGCAAGTTATGTAAAGAAGAGGCGATTTTCGGAGGGATTTCGGCCGGGGCCAATGTTTTTGCGGCTTTGAAAATAGCCGAAAAATTAGATAAAAAAGCCAAAATGCTGACCTTTATTCCGGATTCGGGTCAGAGATATCTGACTTGTGAAGTGTATGATTTTTGAAACTTGATTTAATCTATTTTAGTTGATTTCATTTAAGGAAGGGCGGCTGGTCCACAACAAGCATACAAATTAAAAGTTGATTTTCCCGTAAAAATACTTTATTATTTTAAAACTTATGGAAAAACCCCAGCGCACCATAAAATCCAAAATCAGTTATTCAGGCATCGGTTTACATACTGGTAATAAGACCACGATCACATTTAAACCGGCTCCGGTAAACCACGGAATAACTTTCGTCAGAACTGACTTACCCAATTCCCCGGAAGTGCCGGCTACCATTGATAATGTGGTGGATTTAAACCGGGGAACCACTTTAGGTTTGGGGAATGTTAAAATTTACACAGTAGAGCATGTGCTTTCAGCTTTGGCCGGATTACAACTGGATAATTTAATCATAGAGTTGGATAACAACGAACCGCCGGTAGGAGACGGTTCCGTTATGCCGTTTGTAAAGGTTCTGATGAAAGCCGGTGTCGAAGAGCAGGATGCTCCCAGAAATTATTTAGAAATTGATACTCCCTTGTTTTATTCAGAACCGGACAAGGGGATTGATTTAATAGTATTACCCTCGGATGATTTAAGAATCACTTTTATGGTAGACTACAGAAATCCGGCTTTGGGGACTCAATATACCTCCCTGGTTTCCTTAGAAAAAGAGTTCGTCAATGAATTTGCTGCAGCCCGGACTTTTTGCTTTCTGCACGAAGTGGAGATGCTCAAAGAGCAAGGATTGATAAAAGGAGGGAGTCTGGAAAATGCCATCGTGATTTGTGACAACAATATGAAAGCGGAAGAATTACTAAGATTGAAAAAACTTTTCAATTTGAAAGAGGAAGTTTTTGTGGGAAAAACCGGGATTCTAAATGATATTCCCTTGCGATTTCCCAATGAACCGGTCAGGCACAAAGCTTTGGATTTGATCGGAGATCTGTACCTTTTGGGAGTTCCTTTGAAAGCTCATGTTTTAGCCGCCCGCTCCGGACATGCGGCTAATGTGGCTTTGGTGAAAAAAATTAAACAAGAATATGAAAAGAAAAAAATCACTACCCGCTATCAGGGGGAAAAGAAGTCCGGAGATTATCTATTGGACATTGATGCCATCATGAAAATTATGCCCCACCGCTATCCTTTCCTGCTGATTGATAGAATTCTTGACTTAGAGCCCAACAAAAAAGTGTCGGCCCTGAAGAATGTCAGCATCAATGAACCTTATTTTGCCGGACATTTCCCCGGACATCCGATTATGCCGGGAGTTTTAATTGTTGAAGCCATGGCACAGGCCGGAGGGATTTTACTTTTAAACACCGTGCCGGACCCGGACAATAAACTGGTCTATTTTATGGGAATAGACGGAGTAAGATTTAGAAAACCGGTCAAACCCGGGGACCAGTTAAGATTTGAACTGGAGATGGTTCAGTTTAGAAGAGGAACCTGCAAAATGAAAGGCCAGGCTTTTGTAGGAACAGATTTAGTGACCGAGGCAGAATTAATGGCAACCATAGTGGATAAATAAGATGCCTAAAAAAGCAGAGTTAGAAATAGAGAAAGAAAAAAATAAAAAAATTCACCCTACCGCCCTTATTTCTAAAAAAGCGGAAATTGCCGAGAATGTTGAAATTGGGCCTTATTCGATTGTAAATGAGGATGTGTTAATTGACTCAGGCACTAAAATACACTCCCATGTTTTGGTAGAGCCGGGGACTCACATCGGTAGAAACTGCCAGATTTTTCAGGGAGCTGTTTTAGGGGGAGAGCCGCAAGATTTGAAATTTGAAGGGGAAAAAACCAATCTAAAAATTGGGGATAACACCATAATTCGTGAATACGTCACCATAAGCCGGGGAACCAAATACAGAGGTGAAACTACTGTGGGCAAAAACTGTCTTTTGATGGCCTATACGCATGTTGCTCATGATTGCATTGTTGGAGATAATGTCATCTTAGCCAACGCGGTCAATTTAGCCGGACATGTAGAAATTCAGGATTTTGCCATCATAGGGGGTGTGGTTCCAGTCCACCAGTTCGTTCGAATCGGAGCTCATTCCATAATCGGGGGTGGTTTCCGGGTTCCCATGGACATCTGCCCTTATATGCTGGCAGCTGGATACCCTCTGAAGATTTATGGTATAAATAAAATAGGTCTGCAAAGAAGGGGGTTCTCAACTCAAACTCTGGAAATTCTGGGAAAAGTTTACCGAATTTTATTCAGGTCGAAATGGAATACCAGACAGGCTCTAGAAAAAATAAAAGCAGAAATTGAGATGATTCCGGAAGTGAACAATATTATAGATTTTATAGTGAAATCTGAACGGGGAATAGTTAAATAAAGGGCCACTGACCCGCTTATTTTGGTAAGAATATTTTTAGGGCGAAGACAGACTTCGCCCTTCTGCATTTATATAGTATATTCATAGTAATCATGGGAAGAATCAAAGTCGGGGTAATCGGTGTGGGGTATTTGGGTTCCCATCATGCCCGAATCTACTCACAGCTGCAGGAAGTGGAGTTGGCGGGAGTCTATGATATAAATCAGGAAAAGTCTCGGAAAGTGGCCGGAGATTTAAGTGTAAAAAGTTACGACAGTCTGGAAAGTTTATTGCCAGAAGTTAAAGCTGTAAGCATTGCGGTTCCGACTTCGGCTCATTTTCAAGTTACCAGAGGAGTTCTACAAAGAAAAATTGATTGTCTAATTGAAAAGCCGATTACTCAGACCGTTTCCCAAGCCCTGGAGCTAATTAAGTTAGCAGAAAAACAAAATTTGATATTGCAAGTAGGGCATATAGAGAGGTTTAATCCTGCGGTTTTGGTACTAAAAGATTTAGAGATAAATTTAGAACCCAAGTTTATTGAAACTCACCGGCTGGTAGCTTTCACTGAAAGAGGAACCGATGTAGCGGTTATTCTGGATTTAATGATTCATGATATCGATTTGATTTTAGCCTGGGTCAAATCTGATATAGAAGATATTCAAGCGGCTGGAATTTCTGTCATCTCCGAAGCCGATGATATAGCCAACGCCAGAATTACTTTCAAAAATGGCTGTGTGGCTAATATCACCGCTTCGCGGATTTCCCCCAAGCCCATGCGGAAATTGAGAATTTTCCAAAAAGATTTGTATCTGTCTCTGGATTTATTGGATAGAAGCTTAGAAGTGTATAAACTGATTCCGACCACCGCTCTCAACAATCCGGGCCTAGTTGAGAAAAATATCGTGGGTAAAATTCCAGTGGAAAAAATCGGGAAAACTGTAGTTTATGAAAAACCAAAAGTTGAGAATCAGGATATGTTGACTCTGGAACTTAAATCTTTCCTAGATTCAGTAAAAAATAGGACTCAGCCTTTGGTATCAGGCAAAGAAGCTAAGAAGGCCTTGGAAGTGGCTTTAGAGATTGAAAAGAAGACGCAGGCACACAGAAAGAAATTGTTGTGAGCCATACATGAAGAAAAACATTTTAGTGGTAGCGGGCGAAGCTAGCGGAGATTTACACGGAGCCGGATTGTTAAAAGAATTAAAAAAAATTAATCCAGGGGTGGAGTTCTTTGGTATAGGGGGAGATAACATGAGAAATGAGGGTTTAAAAATTTTATATCATATCAACCAGGTCTCTTTTATGGGATTGTTTGAGATTTTGTCACATCTGAATTTTCTGCGAAAAGTTTTCAAAGATATGACAAAGCAAATCGATTCAAATAAACCGGATTTAGCTATTTTAATCGACTATTCCGGTTTCAATTTAAGATTAGCTAAAACATTAAAGCAAAAAAATATCCCCATCGTCTACTATATTTCTCCCCAGGTCTGGGCCTGGAGAAAGAATCGGGTCCAAAAGATTAAAAAGTATGTGGATAAAATGATTGTCTTTTTCCCTTTTGAGGTTGATTTCTACAAAAAAGAGGGTGTGAATGTTGAATTAGTAGGGCATCCTTTAGTAAACCTGACTAAACCAGTTTTACAAAAAGCAAAATTTTTAGAAAAGATACAGGCTGATAGGGACCAAACCATAATCGGACTTTTACCCGGGTCGCGTGAACAGGAAATTAAAAAAATATTACCGGTGATGCTGGAGGCTTGTCAAAAACTAAAAAATAAGATGAAAAATATTAAAGTAGCCATTGGATTAGCTCCAACTATTAATAGAATGTCAATCTTGTCCCAGTTAAATCAAAATTCCGATGCCAAAGTTCTGGAAAATTTGACTTATGATGTCATGAAATATTCTGATTTACTTTTGGTAACTTCCGGCACAGCCACAGTGGAATCAGCTTTAATGGAGACTCCCATGCTGGTAATTTATAAAACCAATTTTATGACCTATTTTTTAGCCAAACTTTTGGTAAAAGTTCCCTATATTTCAATGGTAAACCTGATAGCTCAAAAACAAGTTGTGCCGGAATTTATTCAATCCCAGGCCAGCCCTCTCTTGATTGCGCAGGAAATGGAAAAGATTCTTCAGGATAAAATTAAATATCAGCAAACCAAACAAGAATTGAGTCAAATAAAAGTAAAATTGAGTTCAAATAATAACAAAAACGGAGATTCCCCCTACCTTAGAGCAGCTAAAATTGTCAACCAGATTCTAGTGGCTTAGTTTGACAAGGACTTAGTTTTACTTAGATTATAATGGAAAGAAGTTTGAAAACGCTCAAAGATAATTTTCTGGTGTGGCTGGTCTCCTGGCTTGGTCCGGCACTGGTATGGCTTTTAGGAAAAACATTGAGAATCAGTTGGAGGGGCCTGGAGAATTTACAGGAAGTGCGTAAAAGTGGGCAAAGGGTTATATACGCTCTCTGGCATGGGCGCCTGTTGATTTTAACTTTCGCTCACCGCTGGCAGAAGGTACATGTTTTAATCAGTCAGCATAGAGACGGCGAATTCATTGCGCGCACTGTTCAAAAGTTAGGTTTCGTACCAATAAGAGGCTCAACTACCAGAGGAGGGACTCAAGCTATTTTTCAGATGGTTTCTAAAATTCAGGACGGCTATGACCTTGCTATTACTACGGATGGTCCCAAAGGTCCTCCTCATAAAGTACAGTCTGGAGCAATTTATATTGCGCAAAGGTCGGGTTTGCCCATAATGCCTATTTCCAGCTCAGCCCAAAAAGCTTGGAGACTAAAGAGTTGGGATAGTTTTCTGATTCCCAAGCCGTTTTCAAAGACAGTCATTATTTTAGGAAAACCGATTTACGTTAAAAAAGAATCGACAGATGAGGAGCTGAGCGGGAAAATTTATGAATTAGAAAAGCAATTGTCGGAACTGACGACCCAAGCAGATACTTTTTTCCATAACAGGAACTAAAGTGGTTACCTAAACTCACTTTAAAATGTATTTATTCTATAATATTGTTTTAACCATACTTTTTTTTCTCGCCTTCCCTTATTTATTTATCAGAGGAATTTTTGGCAGACATGGAGTTCTGCAGCGTTTAGGAAAATTGCCCCAACCCATAAGACATCTGGCCCAAAATGGAAATTTAATCTGGATTCACGCGGCTTCAGTCGGCGAAGTAAAAGCTTTGGGACCCTTGGTAGATACTATAAAATTTCTTAACCCTAACTATAAAATTATTCTCTCCAACACTACCAGGACAGGCAAGAATCAAGCAGAAAAGATTTTAAAAAATGTGGATGGATTTATTTTTGCGCCGGTGGATTTACCCGGGGTGGTCCAGCATGTTGTGAAAACTTTAAATCCCAAAATCTTAATTTTGATAGAAACTGAACTCTGGCCCAATATGATAAGAAAAGCCAAAGAAAGCGGCTCGGTGGTCAGTTTGGTGAACGGCAGAATCTCCCCCCGTTCTTATAAAAGATATCTGTACTTTAAATCTCTCTGCAGGGCAGTTTTAGAATATGTGGATTTGTTCTGTATGCAGACCGAAGAGGATGCAAATAGAATTAAAACCATAGGGGCAAAGCCAGATAAGATTATCATAACCGGCAACCTGAAATTTGAGGCATTCTTGTGGCAAAAATTTCAAAAAAGATTTACCAAGGAAGGCTTAAAGCTGTCGCCAGATTTAAGGCTGCTGGTAGCCGGAAGCACCCGTCCCGGGGAAGAGGAAATTATCTTAGAATCATATCAGAAACTGAAAGAAAAATTTCCCAATCTGTTGCTCATTCTGGCTCCCCGGCATTTAAAAAGATTAAGGAATATCGAGGAATTACTAAGCCAAAGAAGATTTAGTTATGTCAGAAAAAGCAAGTGGTTAAAAAAATCAGACCGGAGCAGAATTCCCCAAGTTCTGATATTAGATAGCATGGGTGAATTAGCCGAAGTCTATGGCCTGGCTGACCTGGCTTTTGTAGGTGGCAGTTTGGTTCCTTTGGGTGGACACAATCCCTTAGAACCAGCCATTTTTGGGGTTCCGGTTCTATTCGGTCCCCACATTGAGCATTATCGGAAAGCCGCTGATATTCTCATAGGAGCCCAGGCCGCAGTCCAAGTAAAAAATTGCCAGGAATTTGTGGATTCAGCCCTAAAGTTCCTTAATAATAATGGGGATCCGAACATTTTAGCCCAAAAGGTGAAAACCGCCATCCAAGCCAACTGCGGCACAGCTCAGAATTCAATTATAGAGATTTTTAAGTTAGCTAAGTAATGCTAGAAAATCTAAAATTTCAATTATTTCAAAAAACTGATTTAAAAAAGTTATTAATTTTAAAACCAATTTTGATATTACTTTCTTGGCTATATTTTTTATTGTACTCACTCGGGAACTTTTTGTATTCCGTCGGAATTTTGAAGACCCGTGACTTGAAAAAAGATTTCCCTAACGCAAAAGTAATCAGCATAGGTAATATTACAGTTGGAGGAACCGGAAAAACCCCTTGGACTATTTTTTTGGCTGATAAAATTAGTAAATCTGGGAAAAAAGTAGCTATTTTAACGCGGGGGTACGGCAGAAAAAGCTCCGGACAACTTATTCTGGATGAGAAAAATAAAACTCAAAAAAATTGGTGGGAAGTAGGAGATGAGCCGTTTTTGATGGCATCCAAATTGAATGGAATTCCCATAGTTGTGAACTCCGATAGAGCAGAAGCCGGTAGGTGGGTTCTGCAGAATAGGCAAGCCCAGGTTCTGATTTTAGATGACGGGTTCCAGAATAAAAGCCTAAAAAAGGATTTAGAAATTGTGATTATTGATGCCACCAATCCTTTCGGAAATTTTAAATTGCTTCCAGCCGGAATTTTAAGAGAGCCTACGAAAAACTTGAAAAGAGCCGATTTGTTGATTTTAAATAAAGTTGACCAGGATGCTTCTAAACAGAAACTTTTGAATTATCTAACTAGTATTTCAAAAGCTCCCATTATAAAATCTCAATACGGAAAAAATCATTTCGTGAATGTTTATTCTGAAGAAATTATGCCTATAGAACAATTAAATGAGAAAAGCGGTTTGGCTTTCTGCGGTATTGCAAATCCTTATTCTTTTATTAGCAGTTTGAACCAATCCCAAATTCAGATTGCAGCGACCAAGTTTTTTCCAGACCATTACGTTTATAAAGAAAAGGATATGCTCAATTTGGTTGAGGAGGGTTTAAATCAGAAAGTTGATTTTTTAGTTACTACTGAAAAAGATAAAGTTCGTCTGCCTAAAATTGATTCGAACCTGCCCATATACGCACTGGGTATACAAGTTGAGATAACTATTGGTGAAGAAGTTTTGGAACAAAAATTAAAACAAGTTTTAGGATTATGACCGAGCAAGTTGATTTCTTAATCATTGGCTCCGGTATAGCCGGACTTTCTTACGCACTTAAAGTCTCCGATTTTGGAACTGTAGCAATAATAACCAAAAAACAGGATAGCGATTCCAATACCAACTACGCCCAGGGAGGAATTGCAGCCGTAGTTTCTAAAGAAGATTCGTTTGAAGAACATATCCAGGACACTTTGAAAGCCGGTGACGGTTTGGCCAAAAGAGAAATAGTGCAAAAAGTGGTGGAAGCCGGTCCCAAATGCATTAAAGAGTTGCAGGAACTGGAGGTAAGGTTCAGCATGAAAAACTCAAAAGAGTTTGATTTGGGCAAAGAGGGAGGACATTCCAAAAATAGAGTGGTGCATGTGGCAGATGCCACCGGAAGAGAGCTGGAAAGAGTTTTGTTAGAAAATGTCAGAAAAAAAAAGAATATAGCTATTTTTGAAAACCACCTGGCCATTGACTTATTAACACAGCATCAGCGTAAAAAAAAGTCAAAGAGAAAGGAAAAAATTGAATGCTGGGGAGCCTATGTCTTAAATGTGGAAACCAATCAAGTGGAAAAATATTTAGCCAAAATCACTTTGATTGCCACCGGAGGTGCCGGCCGAATATATCTGCACACCACCAATCCGGAGATAGCCACAGGTGACGGAGTGGCCATGGCTTATCGAGCCGGAGCAGAAATTGCCAATATGGAGTTTTTCCAGTTTCACCCCACTTCGTTATTTCACCCAAAGGGTAAATATTTTTTAATTTCAGAAACCATTCGAGGCGAGGGTGGTAAATTGAAATTAAAATCGGGTGAAACTTTTATGGAAAAATATCACCCCTTGGGGGATTTGGCGCCCCGAGATGTCGTGGCTCGTGCGATTGATGCGGAACTAAAGAAAACCGGTGACTCTTGTGTATATCTGGATATTACCTTTCTGGACCAAGATTTTATTAAACAGAGATTTCCTAACATTTATAATTACTGTCTCCCTTTAGGGATTGATATTACCAAACAATGGATTCCGGTAGTCCCTTCCGCTCATTATATGTGCGGCGGAATTCTGACTGACGCAGAAGGGAAAACCTCTCTGGAAAATCTTTATGCCTGCGGCGAAGCCGCTTACACCGGCTTACATGGTGCCAACCGTTTAGCAAGCAATTCACTTTTAGAAGGTTTAGCTTTTGCCCGGTTTGCTTCCCAGAGTTCCAAATGTCTGTTGTCAAAACTCAAATGGGAAACTTTTCCAGAATTTTACGACTGGTCTGTGGCCGGGGTTTTTGACCAGAAAGAATGGGTGGTTTTAGCTCATGATAGAGAAGAGCTACAAAAAATTATGTGGGATTATGTGGGGATTGTGCGCTCCAATTCCCGTTTGAATAAAGCTTTGAAAAGAATTGAAATTCTAAAGGAGGAGATAGAAGCTTTCTATAAAGCCAATCCGGTTAGATACGATTTGATTCAACTGCGCAATATGGTAACAGTGGCTGAATTAGTGGTTCTCTCCGCCCTGAAAAGGAAAGAGTCTCGGGGTCTGCATTACACTTTAGATTATCCCAAAAAAGACGATAAAAAGTTCCTGAGAGATACTATTTTAAGAAAAGATTTGCCTTAAAAGAGATTTTAGCTTATATTTCTCAATGGAGAGCATCTTAATTTTAGATTTCGGCTCGCAGTACACCCAATTAATTGCCCGCCGAGTCCGGGAGCAAAAAGTATTCTGCGAAATTTATCCTGGGAATATCCCCGTAAAATCTTTTCCGAAAAATTTGAAAGGAATAATTCTATCCGGAGGGCCGTCCAGTGTTTTTGATCCGGGAGCACCTTTGGTTTCTACTGAAATTTTTGATTTAAAAGTCCCGGTTTTGGGTATTTGTTACGGTCTGCAACTGATGGCTCATTTATTGGAGGGCAAAGTAGTCAAATCTCAAAGCCGGGAGTACGGCAAAGCGATTTTGCAACTTCAAAAGGATTCTGAACTGTTCAAAGACTGTCCCAAAACCTTCCAGGTCTGGATGAGTCACGGAGATTCAGTAGTTTCACTACCCCCTGGATTTGAGCCGCTGGCTAAAACCGAAAGCTTGCAATTTGCAGCCATAGCAAATAAAGAAAGGAAAATATTCGGAGTTCAATTTCATCCGGAAGTCGCCCATACCGAAAAGGGCAAACAAATCTTGCAAAACTTTTTATTTAGAATTTGTAAATGTAAAGGGGACTGGACCACAGAAAGTTTTATTTCCAGCTCTGTCTCCAGAATCAAAGAAGAAGTGAATAACCAAAAAATCATCTGTGCCGTAAGCGGAGGAGTTGATTCCACTGTCTGTGCGGCTTTGGTGAATCAAGCTGTGGGGAAAAATCTTCATGGTATTTTTGTGGACAACGGCTTGTTGAGAAAAAATGAAGCAAGGGAAGTTTTGGAAACATTTAAAAAGTTTAATTTGAATATTCGACTGGTGGATGCTAAGGATAAATTTTTAAAGGCCCTTTCAGGCGTTATAGACCCGGAGGAAAAAAGAAAAATCATCGGAAGGGTTTTTATCGAAGTGTTTGAGGAAGAAGCTAACAAGATTGGTGATATAAAATTTCTGGCTCAAGGGACATTGTATCCGGATTTAATCGAAAGCCGCTCATTTAAAGGGCCTTCGGCTACCATCAAATCTCATCATAACGTGGGCGGATTACCCGAAGTTATGAATTTAAAATTAATAGAGCCTTTGAAAGAATTATTCAAAGATGAGGTTAGAGAATTAGGGAAAAAATTATGGGTGCCGGAGAAATTACTCAAAAGACATCCTTTTCCAGGTCCCGGCCTGGCGGTCCGAGTAATCGGTGAAATTACCGAAAAAAGACTGAATCTATTGAGGGAAGCGGATGCTATCTTTATGGAGGAATTGCAAAATTCCGGCTCTTACGACCAGGTCTGGCAGGCGTTTTCTGTTCTGCTTCCGGTTCAGACTGTGGGTGTGATGGGAGATGAAAGAACTTATGAAAATGTGATGGCTTTAAGAGCCGTGACTTCTTTAGATGGAATGACGGCTGACTGGGCCAAATTACCCTATGAATTGTTACAAAAGATTTCCAATCGAATTATAAACGAAGTCAAGGGGGTTAACCGGGTAGTTTATGACGTGAGTTCAAAACCACCAGCTACCATTGAATGGGAGTGAAAATTCCAATAAAAAATGATTAATCTTAAAAATAAAGTTGCCTTAATCACCGGAGCTTCCAGAGGAATCGGAAAAGCTTGTGCGCTTTATTTTGCCAAAGCTGGTGCAAATGTGATTATTAATTATCACCAAACTAAAAATATTGATAAACTGGTTGAAGAATGTCAAAAATTCAAGATAAAGGCCTTACCTTTTAAAGCTGATATTGCCTCAGAATCTGACTGTAGAAAGATTGTTAAATTTGCAATTAAGAGCTTGGGCAGAGTTGATATCTTAGTCAATAATGCGGGGGTCTGGACTTATGCCCCCATTGATAAAATGTCGGATAAGATTTTAAATGAAACTTTGGATGTGAACTTGAGAGGTGTGTTCTATCTTACACGAGCAGTTGTCCCTTTTATGAAAAAACAAAAAGCAGGCAATATTATAAATATATCATCCACGGCCGGTCAAAGGGGAGAGACGGAGCATTCTCATTATGCCGCCAGCAAAGGTGCTATAATCAGCTTGACCAAGTCTTTAGCCACCGAACTTGCCCCGTGGAACATTAGAGTCAACTGCGTGGCTCCGGGCTGGGTTTATACAGATATGAGCAAAGCTGCCTTAAAAAGCAAGGAGAGTAAAAAAATTTTAAGCACAATCCCTTTGAAAAGAGTCGGTACCCCTGAAGAAATTGCCGGAGCTGTTTTGTTTTTAGCCAGTGATTTATCCAGCTTCATCACCGGAGAAATATTAAATGTCAACGGCGGTGCGGTACTGTGCGGTTAGTTATAATAATTTGGTAGTAGCTTGACTTTTTACATTTTTCTGGTTTATTTTACCTTCAAGTTATGAATCTGAATCAAATCTTAGAACCCATCCAAGATGAATTAAGCGCCTTCGAAGCTAGATTTAAGGAAGTTCTATCCGGTGAGTCCAGTTTTATCTGGGAAATCTCCCAACATCTTTTAGAAAATCATGGCAAAAGATTAAGGCCGGCTTGTGTTTTGTTAGTCTCACGGGCATTCGGAGAAAAAAGTGAAAGGGGTATAGAAACAGCTGTAGCTTTAGAGTTAATACACACTGCCACTTTGCTGCATGACGATGTCATTGATCAGTCTCCCACTCGCAGGGGAGAGATGACGGTCAGCTATAAATGGAGCAATTTAGTATCGGTTTTGATGGGGGATTATTTATTTGCCAAGGCTTTCAGAACCTTGGTAGGAATTGGCTCTCCCTCGATAATGAAAACCGTCTCTTCTGCTACAGAAAGGGTCAGTATCGGGCAGTTAAATGAAATCAAAGAATCCAAAAACTTCGCTTTAGCTGAAGGGGATTATCTAAAAATAATTTCCGATAAAACCGCTTCCCTTTTTGCCGCGGCCTGTGAATCCGGCTGTATCTTACATCAGTCCGACCAAAAACAAATTGCTGGCTTTAAAATTTATGGCCAAAATTTTGGGATGGTTTTTCAGATCGTGGATGATTTACTGGATATAATTGGAAACCAGGAAAAAACAGGGAAAGAGGTGGGAACCGATTTACGAGAAGGTAAGGTCACTCTACCTTTAATTTATTCCTTGCAGCAAGAAGCTCCTACAAAAAGAAAAAATATCCTGAAATATTTAGAAAACGGCTACAGCAATTCCAGCTTTGAGAAAGTAGTCTCATTTATTCAGGAAAAAGGAGGCACAGTTTATTCCCACAAGAAGGCTTCCGAATTCGGTCAAAAAGCTTTAGAGTCCATTCAATTTCTTCCTGACTCCATTTATAATAAATCCTTGAAAGATTTAGTGGCATTTGCTTTGAAGCGTGATAAATGAACTGATAGGGTTATCCTTCAAGAATTCTAGTTCGTATTCTTTATATGAGTTTTGATTTTCACACCAACTGGTTGAGTTTACTTTTTTTGGTTATCATTTTTTCTTTTTTGCTTTTCCGGCTTTACAGAGCCACCTCCCCTTCCTTGACCGCGCAAAAAAGGTGGCTGTTATCTATTTTGCGTATTTTGGCTTTGACTTCAATATTCTTGGTGGTAGCCAGCAGCATTTTCAGATTCACTTTCAAACAAAATTTAACTCCTACTCTTACTGTTTTGATAGATAATTCCTCCAGTATGAATTTTACCGATCAAGAGGGCAGCCGAAAAAAAGTTTTGGAATCAATTTTAGCATCTGGTGTTTTGAAAAAGTTTCCGACTAATGCGAATCTGGTGTACTACAGTTTTTCTGATACTTTAGTAAAATATAATCCCTCTGATAAACTAAATCTGGAAGGAAAGTCAACCTCGATAGGATACGCCCTAGCATATTTAAAAAATGAAGTAAAAGAGAAAAACATTGTGGGGGCTTTGGTTTTGTCCGATGGGGGAGATAATTTTGGCCCGGATCTGGTTAAAGTATCTGCCGAACTGGATTTTCCCATTTATACCGTCGGAATCGGCTCTCAGGTTTTTCCCCAGGATGTGGCGATTGAAGAGATTGTTTACGACGAGATTGTTTACAAGGATAATCCAACTCCAATAGAGGTATCGATAATAAGTCATAGCTTCGCCAACCAAAGAATTTCTGTCGAAATCAGAGAGGGTAAAAATCTTTCGGCGCGTCAGGAGATTCAACTTTCCGGTTCCGGACAAAAACAGAAGCTGGTTTTGTATCTTACTCCCAAAGAAGAAGGTTTACGCCGATATAATCTGTCTTTACCACATTCGCCCGGAGAATTAAATTATAAAAACAACCAAAGAAGTTTTAGCTTAAAAGTTTTGAAAAGCAGAGTAAAAGTTTTGGCTTTTACCAATAATTTAAGCTGGGAGTTTACTTTTTTGAAGAGATTTTTAGAGAGCCAAAAGAACTTGGAATGCAGTTTCGTGGTATATGGAATGAAGCAAAAGCCCTTAACCAAAGAATTTCCCAGAAGCGAAAAAGAGTTGGAGCAGTATGACCTCCTGATTTCAGTTAACTCTACGGTTGATTTTTTCCGGGGCAAAGAAGAAAGATTCAGTACTTGGGTTTTAAAAGATGGGAAATCAATTTTAATGTTGATAGGTCCGGAAGCCCACGTTCTAGCTAGAATAAACTCCAATCTTAAATTTTTCCCGGGCCAGCTAAGTGCCGATAAAGCGGGCTTTACCAATTTTCAATTACAACTAACTCCGGAAGGGAAATTTAATCCCATAACCAATTTGGCATCTTCAGAATCGGAGAACTTAAAAATCTGGTCCAGCTTACCTCCCTTTTTGGGTATAGCCCAGGTTGAATCTGTGCATAGTGATGCCAAAGTTTTGACAGCTTATTCGGTTCTATCGGGAGAAGAGGATTTACCCGGAGTAATAATTAAAAATTTTCCTTCCGGTGGAAAAGTTATGACCACTCTGGCGTATCCTTTTTGGAGGTGGGATTTTTTACAGTGGGGAATTGGTTACAATAACGAAAGTTACCAAACCTTCTGGGGCAATTCCATGCGCTGGCTAACGGCTCCGGAGGAAAAAGAGAAGCTGTTTGTTAAAACCGACAAACTGATTTACCGGTCCGGTGAAAAAATAAATTTCCAAGCCCAGATTTATGATGAATCGTTTGAGAAAATTCTGGGGGCGGAAATTCAGGTTAAAACAGGACTAAGATTAGAAAATAAGAACCAGGCAGTGTCTGACCTGATTTTAATCGAGGATGAGCCTGGAAATTATAAAGGAGAACTTAAAGCCACTCAACCGGGCCGGTATTTTTATGAAGCCAATATTAAGAAAGATGGTAAGCTTTTAGGAACCCCTAAAGGGGAATTTGTGGTGGAAGAGTTCAGCTTGGAGGATCAAAGTTTGACTTTAAACAAGAAACTTCTGACCCAAATTGCAGAAGTAAGCGGCGGTAAGTATTATGGTCCGGGAGATTTAGAAAGCTTGAGTAAGGATTTGAAATTGGAAAAAAAGATTCTAGAGAAAAAGAAAACTATCCAGCTTTGGAATCATCCTCTGCTTTTGATTTTTTTTATCCTCTTCATCAGTCTGGAGTGGTTTATCCGCAAGAAAAATCAGCTCCCTTAAGATGACTCCAATTGTTAGTTTGCTGACTGGATTTCTTGTCACAGGAGTCATTGTTTTCTGTTCTTACAAGTTAGGGTTTTTAACTTTTTCAGGTGGTATAGCTTCCACAGTCGTCGGAACCATGGTCTTAGGGCTAGGTGGCTTAAACTGGGCCATCGTTTTATTATGGTTCTTCTTTTCTTCCAGCATTCTTTCTAAAATCGGCAAAAAAGAAAAAGACGCATTAAGCTCACTCTGGGTCAAGGGGGATAAAAGAGAGGCTTGGCAGGTATTGGCTAATGGTGTGGTGGCATCGGCACTGGTCATTGGCCACAAAATTTCACCTGAACCAATCTGGTATCTTCTTTTTATTTCTACTATAGCTGCGGTTACGGCTGATACCTGGGGAACAGAGATTGGAGTTTTGTCGAGTTCATCGGTACTCTCAATTTTAAATTTTAAAAAAGTACCAAAAGGGAGTTCTGGAGGGATTACTCTACTGGGGAGTTCAGCTTCTCTTTTAGGAAGCTTAAGCGTTGCAATTTTGGGGATTTTATCTCCTTTTGCTCCTTATGAAATTAAGCCGGAGCCAATTGTTTTACTCGCTTTGGCTGGATTTTCAGCCAGTTTGGTTGATAGCGTGGCTGGTGCTGCCATCCAAAGCCGGTATTTTTGTACGGTTTGTTCTGACATTACAGAAAAGAAAATTCATTGTAATCAAAATTCCAGCTTGAAATCCGGTTGGAAATTTATCAATAATGATGCGGTTAATTTCTTGTGCTCTCTCTCCGGGTCCTTATTTGGATATATCTTTTTCTCCTGCCAAAACTTTTCCTGAAGAAATTTTCTTGCTAAAAAACTTTTATTTTATAATTTAGATTTGTCTAAAGGAGAAAATGCCTAAAATTATCCATATACATGCCAGAGAAATTTTAGACTCTAGAGGAAATCCAACGGTAGAGGCAGAGGTGGATTTAGAAGATGGCTCTTTTGGCAGGGCTGCTGTCCCATCTGGTGCTTCCACTGGAAAAACTGAAGCGCTAGAGCTAAAGGATGGTGACCCCAAAAGATTTTTGGGAAAAGGGGTGCAGAAAGCAGTTAAAAATGTGAATGAGGTTATTTCTAGGGAAATACTCAAAAGCGGGTTAGATGCTACCGAGCAATCTGCAATAGACAATTTATTAATCGAACTGGATGGGACTGAAAATAAAAGTAAATTAGGTGCCAACGCTATTTTGGCGGTTTCTTTAGCAGTCTGCCAGGCAGCCAGTGCATTCAGAAAACTACCTTTGTATAAATACTTGGGAGGTGACAAAGCCAAAGTTTTGCCGGTCCCTTTGTTGAATCTTATCAACGGCGGCGCCCACGCTGACAACAATTTAGAGTTTCAGGAGTTTTTCCTTATTCCAGCCGGGGCTTTTTCATTTGAAGAAGCCATCCGAATGGGGTCGGAGATTTTTCATACTTTAAAAAAGATTTTGCGCTCGAAAAATCTTTCTACGGCTGTGGGAGATGAAGGTGGCTTTGCTCCTAATTTAAAAAACAATAAAGAAGCTTTGGAATTTATGCTGGAAGCCATTTCTAAGGTCGGCTATAAACCCAATCAGGATGCCTGTCTGGGATTAGATGTGGCGGCCTCACAGTTTTATGACGCCAGTAAAAAAATTTACGTTTTGAAAAATGAGAATAGAAGCTTTACTTCGGCAGAATTCGTAAATTATTATGAAACTTTGGTTAAGGAATTCCCTATTATCTGTCTGGAAGACCCTCTGGCAGAAGAGGATTGGGAGGGCTGGCAGCTTATGACAAAAACATTGGGAAATAAAATTCAGATTGTGGGGGATGATATATTTACCACCAACCTCAAATTATTCAAAATGGGGATTGAGAAAAAATGTGCCAACTCAATCTTAATAAAATTAAATCAGGTGGGAACTTTGACCGAGACCTTGGAAACCATTGAACTGGCTAAAAAATCAGGCTACACCCAGGTTATCTCCCATCGCTCCGGAGAAACCGAAGATACCTTTATCGCCGATTTAGCAGTGGCGGTAAATTCCGGCCAAATCAAAACCGGCTCCCTCTCCCGTTCAGAAAGAATGGCCAAGTACAATCGACTTTTACGAATTGAGGAGGAATTGGGAAATCAAGCCAGCTTTTTAGGTAAAAAAGCTTTTACCAATGCCGAATGAAAAGATTTTATAATAAAATATTTAATAAAGTTACAAGACTGAAATTGCCCAGGGGAAAGACGGCCAAGTTTTTTCTGCTTTTGGGAGCAGTTTTCTTTTCATTTACTTTTTTGGGCGGAGATTTTGGATTTGTTCGGATCTGGAATCTGCACCAAAAGAAGAAAGACTTAGAATTAGAATCCAAAAAATTGCAGGTTCAGATTTTAGATTTACAGGTAGAAAAAGATAAATTAAAAAATGACAAATCTTATCTAGAAAAAATGGCCCGCGAAAAATTAGGTATGGTCAAAGAGGAAGAAAAGGTTTACCAATTTGTTCCTACGCCAGAAGATTCTGTTGCCACACCCCAAAATGAATTACCACAATGAATATTTTCAAAAGTTTGGCTATAGTACTTAAATCTGAAAACTGGAGAGAAACCTCTAAAATTTTGACTTTATTTTCCCAGAGATTCGGTAAAATCAGAGTAATTGTAAAAGGGGCCAGAGACCCCAAAAGCAGATTAGCCGGCAATTTGGAACTCTTTTCCCAAATCAGTATAGTTTTTTATAAAAAGGAAAATACTGATTTACATCTGTTGTCTCAAGTGGATTTGATTCAACCCTTGCCCAAAATACAGAACGATTTGAAAAGATTTTCTTATGCTTCGGCTGTGGCTGAACTATTAAATAAACTGACTGAATCAGAAGAAGCACATCCGGGGTTATTCAGTTTAAGCTGGGAAACTTTACAGAATTTGGAAAATGCTCCGGTGGATAAATTGGATAATTATCTCTGGTCGTATGCTTTGAAATTGGCATCCAATCTGGGCTATCGACCCAAACTGACAGCTTGTATTAACTGCAACAAAAAAGAGTCCTTGAGTGGAGAGCACCTTTTTTTCTCAGCCGAACTGGGAGGAATGATTTGCAAAAATTGTGTGCAAGAGGGCTCTTTTTATCTAAAATTATCCAAGAAATCCTGGGAGGCCATGAAATTACTTTTAACTTCTCAAAATTCTCATTTGGAATCGCTTGCTTTAAACAAAAAGCAGGTTTCGGAAATTTCGGATACGATTTTATCTTTACTGGAATATCATACCCATTTACCTAAAACCATAAAATCATTAGAATTTTGGGAAAAGATAGTGGAGAAATAAGGAGATCATTTGGCAAAAACTAAAGAACCGGATTTAATGGATAAGTTGGTCTCTCTGTGCAAAAGGAGAGGGTTTATTTTTCAATCTTCTGAAATTTATGGTGGCTTGAATGCTCTGTGGGATTATGGTCCAATGGGGGTGGAATTGAAAAGAAATATCAAGGATATTTGGTGGGAAGCGATGACTCAACTGCGAGATGATATTGAAGGGGTTGATGCTGCCATTGTCATGCATCCCAAAGTTTGGGAAGCTTCCGGACATGTCCAAAATTTCACCGACCCTCTGGTGGACTGCAAAAAATGTAAACAGAGATTTCGGGCTGACCAGGTTGAGGGTAAAAAATGCCCTAACTGTGGCGGAGAGCTGACTGAAGCCCGTCTGTTTAACTTGATGTTCAAGACCTTTCTGGGTCCGGTGGAAGACCAGGCTTCCATTGCTTATCTGCGTCCAGAAACCGCTCAAGGAATTTATGTCAATTTTTTAAATGTCTTGGGACCTTCCCGGCAAAAAATCCCTTTTGGGATTGCTCAAATCGGAAAGGCCTTTAGAAATGAAATCTCACCGGGTAATTTTATTTTTCGTTCCCGGGAGTTTGAACAGATGGAGATGCAGTTTTTCATTCATCCTAAAGAAGATTCCAAATGGCTGGAATATTGGAGAGATGAAAGGTTTAAATGGTACATCAATCTGGGGGTGAAAAAAGAAAATCTGAAACTTCATCAGCATGATAATAAAGAGTTGGCTCATTATGCCAAGATGGCTTATGATATTGAATACAATTTCCCTTTCGGCTGGAAAGAGATTGAAGGGATTCATAACCGGACTAATTTTGATCTAACTCAACATTCTCAATTTTCCGGAAAAGATTTGACTTATTTTGATGATGCTACTAAGGAGAGATTTATTCCTTATATCATTGAAACTTCAGCCGGTGTGGACAGGAGCATGCTGGTTTTTCTGGTGGATGCTTATCATGAGGAAGAAGTTAAAGGAGAAAAAAGGGTATCCCTGAAACTTTCTCCTAAAATTGCTCCGGTCAAAGTGGCGGTTTTGCCTTTGGTGAATAGGGATAATATGCCGGAGGTGGCTACCAAGATTTTTCATGATTTGAAAAAACATTTTAAATGTTTTTATGATGACGGGGGTGCGATTGGTCGGCGCTATCGGAGGCAGGATGAGATTGGAACTCCTTATGCTTTGACGGTGGATTCACAGACCTTACAGGACGACACCGTAACTTTGAGGGATAGGGATTCGATGGAACAGATTAGGGTGAATACCAGTCAGTTGGTGGATGTGATTAAGAAGAAATTGGGGTGATTGATAACAAATATGCCTTTCGAGGGTAGCCCGAGGTCCCCGCACCTCGGGCTGAGAACCGGGTACAGGGACCCAGTTTTACCCGGCAAAGATGTAGTTAATTAGGTTATTGTTATGGGAGGATTGAAAAAATATGATATTCCTGGACAGGCATATTTTATAACCACCTGTACTTTTAGGCGAAAAAAGATTTTTCAGAATGAAAAGTGCTGCCAAATTCTTCTGGATAATCTCGAATTTTATAGAAAGAAATTTGGATTTAAGTTGGTGGGTTATGTTATAATGCCAGATCATTTACAATGTGTAGTTTTACCCAAAACCAGAACTACAGCTTCAGAAATTATGAGAGATTTTAAGAAATTCTCTGCCAAGCAAATTTCGGAATATTTGAAGCAAAATGATTCTTCTAAGAAAAAAGCAAAAATTTATAATATTTGGCAAGATGGTTTTTATGCTTTTAATCTTGATAATCAGGATAAATTGAATGAAAAATTAAATTATATTCATTCTGACCCAGTTAGAAACGGTTTGGTTAGTGATATGGAAGATTACAAATTTTCCAGTTATTTGTGGTATACACAAGAGAAAGGACCAATTGAAATAGACCAAATATAGATCTTATAGGGATAAAGCTCTGGGTCCAGGGACCCAGAGCTACCCACAAACAGATATTACTAAGTCAAATTTATGGAGGAGAAATGAAAAAAATTAAATGGATTCTGATTGTAGCTGTCTTATTTTTCGGAGCTTCTCAACTTCTGGCTTCCAACTTAGAAACTTTCAAACAAAGAAGAAAAATTCTTTCCGAAAAAATGGGGAAGGGGATTGGTCTGGTTTTTGCCGGGTCGGAGGTCAACGGTATCACGGAGGAATTTGTAGTCAACCCGGATTTTTATTATCTGACCGGAATAGCCGATGAACCCGGGGCAATCTTGCTTTTGGCTCCGGGAGAAATAAGAAGAAAAGAAATCTTATTTCTGGAATCCCGCGACCCGGAAGATGAAAGATGGACCGGGGAAAGATTATCCATCGGTGAAATGCTAAGGAAAGAAACCGGATTTTATTACATCTATAGAACCAACCGCTTGGCCGGTTTTCTGGACCGCCTGCTAAATAACACCAATATTTTATGCGTCCTGTCCCGTCCGGTCGGCTATACTTCCTCCGTCCCCAAAGATTTAGAAATCTTCCGGCAGATTCAATCCCGCAGATTGAATGTGGATGTCAAGGACTGCACTTTTTTGATTACCGGCATGCGACTGATTAAATCCCCGGAAGAGATTTCGCTCATGAAAAAAGCTATTGCTATTACCAAAGCCGGGCTTATGAAAGTTTTCAAAAATGTAAAAACCGGAATGATTGAATCAGACGTTCAGATTTTGCTGGAGAACACCTTTCGGGAAAATGGAGCGAAAAATTTGGCTTTCTCTTCTATTGTGGCAACAGGGCATAATACTACAGTCCTGCATTACACCAAAAATAATGCCGAAATTGAAAAAGGGGATTTATTGCTTTTGGACGTGGGAGCTGAATACAAACATTATGCGGCGGATGTTACTCGGACGATTCCGGTTTCAGGGAAGTTTTCTCCAGAGCAAAGAAAAATTTATGAGCTAGTTTTGAAAGCCCAAAATGAAGCCATGAAAAAAGTCAAACCAGGTATTTTAATTGATGAAGTGCATGAAACCGCCCGTAAAGTAATTGAGGATGCCGGATACGGGGATTATTTTATTCACGGAACCTCGCATTTTATAGGGATAGAAGTACACGATGTAGGCGACTATGACAAACCCCTAAAACCGGGAATGGTTATTTCGGTTGAGCCGGGAATTTACCTGCCGAATAAGGACATTGGAGTTAGGATTGAGGACGATGTTTTGGTTACCGAAAAAGGTTTTGAGCTTTTGACCAAAGAAATTCCCAGAGACCCGGACGAATTAGAAAAAATATTACAAGCAAAATAGATTTTAGAATGATGCAGCCCCGCAAGAAAAATATTGCTGAATTAGAGCAGATTTCACACTTCGGCTATTTCCATTACCCTTTGACCGATACCGGAGAAGTAACTCTAAAGAAAAAAAGATTGCTGTGGGTGGTAATCCTGACCGCCACTATGATGGTGGTGGAGTTTGTGGCCGGAATTTTGACCAACTCCCTGGCTTTAATCTCGGATGCGGGGCATATGTTGTCCCACCTGCTTGCCTTGGGTTTGAGCTTGTTTGCTGTAATCTTTGCCTCTAAACAGACCACCAAAGAAAAGAGCTTCGGCTTTTACCGCCTGGAAGTAATAGCCGCTTTAATCAACGGCTTTACTTTAATTTTAATCACTGGTTATATAATTTATCATGCTTATTTGAGAATTATCCATCCTGAATCTTTGGATGTTATCAACATGTTCATAGTAGCCAGCGCCGGATTAGTGGTGAACTTAGTTTCTGCCGCTATCTTATGGAAGGTGAAAACTGCTGATTTGAACATAAAATCTGCCTATTTTCATCTTTTGACTGATACTATTTCTTCTGTCGCAATTGTGATTGGAGCCATAGTAATTAAGTATACCGACTTATGGGTGATTGACCCGATTTTATCAGTGGTAATCTGTATTATGATTTTAATTTGGGCTAAGAGTTTAATTAAAGATTCCATCAATGTCTTATTGGAAGCAGCTCCCAAGCATATTAAGATTGATGAAGTGATAGTAACCATAAAAGATAATGTAGCCGGGGTTCAGCAGGTGCATGATGTACATATCTGGCAAATCGCAACTCGAATGTATGCTTTGACCTGTCATGTGGTGGTGGAGGATATTAAAGTCAGCCAAGGTTATCCTATCAAACAAAAGATTAAAAAGCTTTTGAAAGAAAAATATGATATTGGACATACCAATATCGAGTTTGAGTCGGTAGGGTATGAGAGTCGATAAAAACCCCACTTCACCCCCTTTTGATTGAAGTTGTAGCGGCTCGTTCCGATTCGTCAGAGTGAATCGGATTTATCCGACTTCATTCTAATACGTGCTATAAACCCCTCAGGTTTTTCGGAACAAGTCGCACCGCTACAGAGTTTGATATCCGCGTACTATTTGACAAAGGTTCATCATTCAACTATTTTGTAATATTATGACTGAAAGTGTCTTGATATCTAAAGTAAAAGCAACCCT
>Ga0154874_139_pt1 | contig 49569 bp, 47 predicted proteins | sample Rifle2008BG19ft_FD_105846 | JGI IMG/M metagenome (GOLD analysis project Ga0154874, IMG submission 105846) | candidate division Zixibacteria bacterium RBG_19FT_COMBO_42_43
GAGAAAATTGAAACAACTTTTAGAAGAGAAGATGGGGGACAGTTTTAACTGGGAGGAGACGCTTGCTAAAATTTACTCACGGAAAGACGATCCCTATAGCTGGTCGGAAAAAATCTTTGAAGCGTTGAAAAAATAGAGGAGAGTATGGCGGAAAAATCATTTTTAGATGAAGTCAAAAAAGAAAGAAAACAATGGGAGGAGAAAAATTCCACCAAAAATAATGACAAGAAATTTACCACCATCTCCGGCATGGAGATTAAAGATTTATATACCCCCATCGATACGGCGGACATCAATTATTTCCGGGACATAAACTTTCCTGGTGAATACCCATATACCCGGGGAGTCAGGCCCACCATGTATCGGGGACGAATGTGGACTATGAGGCAGTTCTCCGGTTTTGCCACTCCTCGTTTAACCAATGAAAGATATAAATTTTTGTTAGCAAGAGGACAGACCGGTTTATCGGTGGCTTATGATATGCCAACTCTGATGGGATATGATTCGGACCACCCTTTTTCCAAAGGGGAAGTCGGAATCTGCGGAGTGGCGGTGGATTCCCTGAAAGATATGGAGATATTATTTGACGGCATCAGCTTAAAAGATATCTCCACATCTATGACTATTAATGGCCCGGCTCCCATCATTTTTGCTTTTTATGTGGCCTGCGCCGAAAAACAGAATGCCAGTCTGCAAAATCTCAGGGGAACCTGCCAGACCGATATTTTAAAAGAGTACATGGCCCAGAAAGAATGGATTTTCCCGCCGCAGCCCTCCATGAGATTGATCGTGGATATGATGAAATTCTGCACCCAAAATATGCCCAAATACAACTATGTTTCCATCTCCGGCTATCATATCCGGGAAGCCGGGTCAACTGCCGTACAGGAATTAGCTTTCACTTTAGCAGACGGTTTTGCCTATGTGGAAGCCGGTCTGAAAGCCGGTTTGGAGATTGATGAATTTGCCCCGCGTTTATCTTTCTTTTTCAACTCTCATCTGGATTTTTTTGAAGAAATAGCCAAGTTCCGGGCTGCCCGCAGAATCTGGGCCCGGCATATGAGAGAAAGATACAAAGCCAGAAAGCCGGAGTCCTGGCTTTTGCGTTTCCACACTCAGACCGCCGGAGTCTCTCTAACCGCCCAACAGCCGGAAAATAACATCATCAGAACCGCTTTCGAGGCCCTGGCAGCGGTTTTAGGCGGAACCCAATCTCTGCACACTAATTCCATGGATGAGACTTGGGCTTTGCCCACCGAAAAAGCAGCTCAAATCGCCTTGCGAACTCAACAGCTTATCGCCTATGAGACAGGAGTTGCCAATACGGTAGACCCTTTGGGTGGCTCTTATTTCATCGAATCTCTGACCAATAAAATGGAGCAAGAAGCGGAGAAATATTTTGAAGAGATTGAAAAAAGAGGGGGAGTTATCAAATGTCTGGAAGAGGGGTACTTTCAGAAAGAGATTGCCGAAGCGGCTTACCGGTACCAGCAGGAATTAGAGAAGAAGGAAAAAATCATAGTGGGAATCAATGAATTTGTGATAGAAAACGAAAAACTGGATATGCCTATTCTGAAAATAGATGAATCGACTGAAAAAGAGCAGCTGGAATCAATCAATAAAGTTAAACAAATGCGTGACAATGACAAAGTCAGAAGAGCGTTGGAAGATTTGAAAAAAGCAGCCAGTAATTCAGAAAACACCATTCCTCGCCTAATCGAGTGCGCCAAATGTTATGCCACCGAAGGTGAAATTACCGAAGTGTTGAAATCGGTGTTCGGAGAATATCATGAACCGGCCTGGTTCTAAGCGTCATCTAAGGAGGTTTATAAATTAAGATATGGAAAGAAAGATTAGAGTCCTTTTAGCAAAGCCCGGCTTGGACGGGCATGACCGGGGAGTAAAAGTAATCGCTGCGGCTATGCGAGATGCCGGTTTGGAAGTAATTTATTTAGGATTAAGGCAAACTCCGGAAATGGTGGTGGAGGCGGCCGTTCAAGAAGATGTAGATGCCATAGGATTGTCAATCTTGTCCGGGGCTCACATGACTTTGTTTCCTCAAACGGTTGAGCTTTTAAAACAAAAGGGGGCGGGGCGTATCATACTTTTTGGAGGAGGGATAATTCCGCAAGAGGATATGGACAAGCTAGAAAAAATGGGGGTGGGAAAACTTTTTGGTCCGGGGACAACTACCGGTGAAATCATAGAATACATCAAGTCCGCTACCCGGGGTCGGAGAAAAGAGGAGGCAATTTTTTAAGGAGGATGGATGACTTACAATCTTAATGCATCTCAGCAAAAAGTCCGGGACTGGGTCAGGCCCTTTTGTGAAAAAGAAGTCAAGCCCATGGCTTTAAAATTGGACCGCCGACCGGAGCCAGCGGAATTTCCTTATGAGTATTATAAAAAGTTGGCTGACTACGGCATCGTGGGTTATTTCATGCCCAAAGAACTGGGAGGAGCTGGAGCAAGCAAATTAGAACAGATCACCTTGGTTGAAGAACTGGCTTACTACGATCCCCCAACCTCACTTTTGGCAGCGGTCTCCAATTTAGCCAGCTACCCCATTGAGACCTTTGGCAAACCGGAGCAGAAACAAAAATACGTGCCCAAGATCGCTTCCGGGGAGTATTTGGCGGCCTATGCCCTAACCGAGCCCCAGGCCGGCTCAGATGCCGGAAATCAAAACACCACTGCCAGACTCGAAGGAGATTATTTTGTCCTTAACGGTGAAAAGATCTTTATCATGCACGGAGATGTGGCAGATGTATATGTGGTCTTCTGTAAAATCGTAGAAGATGGCTCCGGGGAAGCCAGTAAAAGGGATATTTCCGCCCTGATTGTGGAAAAGGGAACCCCGGGTCTGAAAGCCAAGACGTTAGAATACAAAATGGGAATGAAATGCGCTACCACAGCTCGGCTGTGGTTTGAAAACTGCCGGGTTCCGGCCAAAAATCTTTTGGGAGAAAGAGGCAAGGGATTCAGGATAGCTTTAACTACTCTGGAAGGAGCCCGAATCACGGTGGGCGGTCAAGCGGTGGGAATTTCCCAAAGGGCTTTGGATGAAGCGGTGAAGTATGCCAGATCCAGGGTCTGCTTTGGAGCTCCGATTGCCAAATTACAAGCGATTCAGTGGATGATTGCCGATATGGGAACTCAGTTAGAGGCGGCCCGGCTCATGACCTATAAGGCGGCCCAACTTTTTGATGCTGGAATTAAGTGCACTCTGGAGTCTTCCCAGGCCAAACTATTTTCCACCGAAGCGGCCAAATTCTGTGTGGACCGTTGCGTCCAGATTCATGGAGGATACGGGTATATCGGAGAATTCAACGAAATTGAAAAGCTGTATCGGGACCAGAGATTGATTGAAATTTACGAGGGGACTTCGGAGATTCAAAGACTGGTGATTGCGGGTGCTTACCTGAAAGGATAGATGCTTAGAATCGGTGAGTATCAAGTTTTTTCTTTTGTAGAAAACAGATTTTATTTAGACGGGGGGATGATGTTCGGGGTCGTTCCCAAAACCATGTGGGAAAAAATGATCCCTCCCAACGAAAAAAATTTAATCCCTATGGACGTCAACCTTTTTTTGCTAAAATATAAGAACAAAAATATCTTATTGGATGCAGGGTTCGGAGATACTCTGAATGATAAAGAAAGAAAACTTTATACTCTCTATACTCCTTCAACTTTAGATGTGGGGCTATTAAATTTTGGTGTAAGACCGGAAGATATCGACATGGTGATTTTTTCGCATATGCATGCTGACCATGGCTGTGGAGCCATTAAAAAAGATGAAAATGGGAGGGAAACCCTCCGTTTTCCCAGAGCCAAACATTTTGTACAAAAAAGAGAATGGGAAGAAGCCACCCATCCGGATGAAAGAACAAAAGCGGCCTATTTACTGGACCATATCCAAATTCTGGCTCAAAGTAGTGCTTTGGAAATAGTGGAGGGTGAAGCAGAAATTTTATCGGGATTAAGAATTAAAAATACCGGCGGGCATACCCCCGGTCATCAGGGGGTTTTTTTGGAAGGTAATGGGGAAAAATTAATCTATTATGCAGATATTATTCCCACTACGGCCCACTTAAGAACCGCTTATGTGGCTAGCATAGATTTGAACCCCAGGGAAACCATGAAAATCAAAAAAGAAATCATTCCTTTTTGTTTAGAAAAAGGGTGCTATGTGGCTTTTGACCATGATTTGAAAGTTAAAATCGGCAAACTAAAAATAGTCAACGAAAAAGTAGTGGCTGAACCGATTGTAAGTTAAATTCAAAATAAATGGCTTTAGCCATGGTGTAACCAAATGAATCTGGAAGATAAATTTAAATTCCTTAAGCAGAAAAAAGAAGAAGCCAAATTAGGCGGCGGTCAGAAAAGAATTGACGAACAGCATCAAAAAGGAAAACTGACTGCCAGAGAAAGATTGGAAATTCTTCTGGATGAAAACTCTTTTGAGGAGTTCGATGCCTTCGTTACTCACCGTTCCACGGAATTTGGTCTGGATAAATTAAAATATCCCGGTGACGGAGTTGTTGCCGGTCACGGGAAAATCAACGGCAAACTGGTGTTTGTTTTCTCCCAGGATTTTACAGTCTTCGGTGGCTCGTTATCTGAAGCTCACGCTGAAAAAATCTGCAAGATTATGGATATGGCTATGAAAGTGGGGGCTCCCATTATCGGTCTGAATGATTCCGGGGGAGCCAGAATTCAGGAAGGGGTGGTCAGTTTAGGAGGTTATGCGGAGATATTTTTACGCAATACCTTGGCTTCCGGAGTTGTCCCTCAAATTTCAGTCATAATGGGGCCTTGCGCCGGAGGAGCAGTTTATTCACCAGCCATTACTGATTTTATCGTAATGGTGAAAAATACCAGCTATATGTTTGTCACCGGTCCTTCAGTTGTCAAAACCGTCACTCATGAAGAAGTGAGTTTTGAAGAATTAGGTGGTGCTACCACCCATTCCACTAAATCCGGGGTAGCACATTTTGCCTGTGAAAACGAAGCGGAGGCCCTGAAAACTGTCAGAACGCTTTTGAGTTTTATTCCGCAAAATAATTTAGATGACCCACCTCTTTTAAAAGCCACTGACTCAATTGACCGACAAGATGACGATTTAAATTTTATCGTTCCAGAAAATCCCAACAAGCCCTATGATATCAAAGATGTGATTAAAAGAGTGGTGGATCATAATGATTTTTTTGAAGTGCATCAGAATTATGCTCAAAATATTGTGGTCGGTTTTGCCCGCTTGAATGGAAAACCGGTCGGCATAGTTGCCAATCAACCCGCAGTTTTAGCCGGGGTTTTGGATATCGATTCCTCTTTGAAAGGCGCCAGATTTATCCGCTTCTGTGATTGTTTTAATATACCTTTGATTACTTTTGAAGATGTGCCCGGCTTTCTTCCCGGCACTGTTCAAGAACATGGTGGAATTATTAAACATGGCTCAAAGCTTTTGTATGCTTACTGTGAAACTACGGTTCCTAAAATTACAGTAATTACCAGAAAAGCTTACGGTGGGGCTTATGACGTGATGTCCTCCAAGCATATCCGGGGGGATATTAACTATGCCTGGCCCACGGCTGAAATCGCAGTAATGGGTCCTAAAGGAGCGGCTGAAATTATATTCAAAAGAGAAATTGAGCAGTCGTTGGACCGGGAGAAAGCTTTGGAGGAGAAGGAAAAAGAGTATCGGGAGAAATTTGCCAATCCTTATATTGCGGCGGAGAGAGGTTATATCGACGATGTGATTGAGCCGAAGGAAACTCGTCCACGTCTGATTAAAGCCCTGGAGATGCTGGCTACTAAGAGGGATAGTAATCCTCCGAAAAAGCATGGGAATATACCGTTGTAAGAGAAAAATTTTTGAGTAAAAATGAAGATAAAGCCAGTTTTTCACAGAAATTTCAATTCTGCTTATGTTCAAAAAAATCTTAATCGCCAACCGCGGTGAAATTGCAGTCAGAATTATCCGGGCTTGTAAAGAATTAGGAATAACTGCAGCAGTAATCTACTCCGAAGCTGATAGAAAATCTTTGCATGTCCGAATGGCGGATGAGGCATATTTAGTTGGTCTACCTGAAGCAACGGGAAGTTACTTAAACGCAGAAAAAATCATCCAGATTGCCAAAGAAGCAAAAGCCGAAGCAATTCATCCTGGGTACGGCTTTTTGGCTGAAAATGCTAATTTTGCTGAACTGGTTCAAACCAATGGCTTAGTTTTTATCGGTCCTCCGGCGTCGGCCATCAAGTTATCCGGTGATAAACTTCAGGCACGAAAAATTTTTTCAGAAGTTGGAATTCCGATTATCCCCGGCTCAGATGAAATTTCAAGTGAAACAGAAGCTTTAAACTTTGCTGAAAAAATCGGTTACCCTGTTTTGCTAAAAGCTTCGGCTGGTGGTGGTGGGAAAGGGATGAGAGTTGTTAGAAAGAAAGAGGAAATGAGTGATGCTTTTAGAGGCGCCAAGTATGAATCTAAGATAGCATTTGGAGATGATAGAATTTATTTAGAGAAATTTTTGGAAAGACCACGTCATATCGAGATTCAGATTTTGGCGGATTCTTTGGGAAACTGTGTTTACATGGGCGAAAGGGAATGTTCCATCCAGAGAAGACATCAAAAATTGATAGAAGAATCTCCTTCGGTCATAGTTGATGAAAATCTAAGAAGAAAAATGGGGGAGACGGCGGTCAAAATTGCTAAGTTGGCTGGATATGTGAATGCCGGGACGGTTGAATTCCTAATGGATGAAAATAAAAATTTTTACTTCTTGGAGATGAATACACGATTGCAAGTGGAACATCCGGTGACTGAAATGGTAACCGGAATAGATATCGCTAAACGGCAGATTAAAATTGCCGTGGGTGAGAAATTAGATTTTTCACAATCAGATATAAGACCGTTCGGTCACGCCCTAGAATGCAGAATCTATACCGAGGATTATCAAAATAACTTTTTCCCCTCCACCGGTATAATTTCCATATATCGAGAACCAGCCGGTCCCGGTGTTCGGGTGGATTCCGGAGTTTATGAAGGTTTTGAAATCTCTTTATACTATGACCCTTTGATTGCCAAACTAATCTGCTGGGGACAAGATCGCAATGAAGCAATCTCAAGGATGTCTCGCGCTCTTTCCGAATATCAGATAAACGGAATCACCACCACCATTGAATTCCATCAAAATGTTATGCAGAATGAAAAATTCCGAAGAGGAGAGCTATCCACTCACTTTATCGAGGAAGAAATATATCCCAAGTTGAAGGAAGAGAAAAAAATAAATTTGGATTATCTGGCGGTTTCCGCGGCTCTGGCAGATTATTTGGCAACCAAAAAGGTTGAATCGGAATTTATTCAAAATGGCGCAGTCCAAAGCATCTGGAAAAGACAAGCCAGAATTACAACTTTACGGAGTAAGCTGTGAAATATCAAGTCAGAATCAGTGGGCAGGAATTTAAAGTCGGAATAAAAGAAAAAGAGGGTGGATTACAAGTTGACTTAGGAGGGAAACAAATAAATGCTCATCTGGTGGAGCTGAAGAAAAATAGAATCTATTCACTTTTGGTAGATAACAGGGCTTATGATTTAGAAATTCGTAGGCAGGATGGTGAATTTGAAATCAACTACGGAGGCAGAAAATATTCCGGTGAAATATTGCAAGAGACGTTAGCCAAACTTAAATCGACTGCCCCACAAGAAGTTTTAAAACAAAAAAAATTGAAAGCTCCCATGCCAGGCTTGATTGTAAGAGTAGAAGTGCAAGAGGGCCAGGTTATCAAATCCGGAGAAGGAGTGGTAATCATGGAAGCCATGAAAATGGAAAATGAGATAAAATCTCCCTATGAAGGGAAAGTGAAAAAAATTCTGGTCAGGGAAAAGCAGACCGTGGATAAAGACCAAGTTTTAGTGGTCTTAGAATAAAAGGAAATTCTTTGCAAGCTAAAAAAACTTTTCAAACCGGCTCCGGTATAAAAGTAGACGAAGTCTACACCCCCAAAGAAATCTCAAATCTGAATTATTCCAGAGATTTAGGATTTCCGGGCCAATTTCCCTTTACCCGCGGCATCTGGAAAGATATGTACCGTGGGAAACTATGGACTATGCGTCAATATGCCGGTTTCGGCACTGCTATAGAATCCAATCAAAGATACAAATATCTTCTCTCGCAGGGGCAGACCGGCCTGTCGGTGGCCTTTGATTTACCCACTCAAATGGGGTATAATTCGGATCATCCCTTAGCCGTCGGAGAAGTCGGCAGAACCGGAGTGGCCATTTCGACTCTGGAGGATATGGAAATTTTGTTTGCCGGAATTCCACAAGAGAAAGTTTCGGTCTCCATGACTATTAATGCCACCGCTTCAATTCTGTTAGCTATGTTTATAGCCGTAGCTCTCAAAAATAAAGTCCCTTTAGAAAAGCTTTCCGGCACCATTCAAAATGATATTTTAAAAGAATATATCGCACGCAAAACTTATATATTCCCGCCGCAAGGGTCGCTGAGATTAATAACTGACACTTTTCAATACTGCAGCCAACAGTTACCCAGATGGAATCCTATTTCAATTTCCGGTTATCATATGCGGGAAGCTGGCGCAACCGCAGTGCAGGAACTGGCTTTTACTTTTGCCAATGCCATTTGTTATGTTGAAGCCGCACTCAAAACCGGATTAAAAATTGATGACTTCGCCCCCCGCCTTTCATTTTTCTTTATTTCATCCAGCGACTTTTTCGAAGAAATAGCTAAGTTCCGGGTAGCCCGCAGGATTTGGGCTAAAATAATGAAAGAGAGATTCAAAGCTAAAAAAGAAGATTCCTGGAAATTGAGATTTCATACCCAGACCTCCGGCTCCTCTCTAACGGCTCAACAGGTGGATAACAATATCATTCGGGTCACGCTGCAAGCTCTTTCTGCAGTTTTAGGCGGGACCCAATCCTTGCATACCAACGCTAAGGATGAGGCTTTGGCGTTGCCCACTGAACAATCAGCCCAGCTGGCCTTAAGAACACAACAGATTATTGCCTACGAATCAGGAGTGACCAACACAGTTGACCCTTTGGGAGGTTCCTATTTTCTGGAAAGTCTGACTAATCGGATTGAAGAAGAGGTTTTAAAATATTTGGAAAAAATAGAAGAATATGGAGGAGCTTTGGCTGCCATTGAGTCCGGATTTTATCAGCAAGAGATTGCCAAGTCCGCCTATGAGTTCCAGAAGAGGGTGGAAGCCGGGAAACAAATAATTGTGGGGGTTAATAAATTTCAGACCGAAGAGCAGGTGACGGAAAACATTTTAAAAGTTGACCAAAAAGGAATAGATGAACAGATTAAGAGATTAAATTCAGTCAGAAGGAAAAGAGATAATGAAAAAGTCAGAAAAAGTTTGCAGGCCCTGAAAGAAAAAAGCAAATCCCAGGAAAATCTGATGTTTCCCATCTTAGAATGCGTGCAAAGTTATTGTAACATTGGTGAAATTTGCGATACTCTAAGAGAAGTCTGGGGAGAATATAAAGAGAAATTTTAAAAGATGAAAATAAATAAGATCGACCATATTTCTATTGCTGTGAAAGATATCAGTACTTTTGGAAAAATTTTTTCAGAGTTGTTCGGAATTAGCTTTGGAGCAGAAAGAGAAGTGCCAGACCAAAAAGTGAAGGTGGTTTTCGGGACCTTCAATGGTTCCAAAATAGAGTTGACTGCACCGGCTTCTCCGGACAGTCCTATTGCGAAATTTTTGGAAAAACGGGGTGATGGACTCCATCATATCTGCCTGGAGGTTGATAACCTGGAAAAATGCTTGCAAGAGCTAAAGCAAAAAGGTGTAGAACCACTGGGGAAAATCTCAACCGGCTCATATGGTAAAAAAATTGTATTTTTGGATTTTAAGAAAACCGGAGGAGTTTTAATAGAGTTGAAAGAGAAATAATTTACTGTGCGATATGTTTAGAATTAAAAACCTTATTCTAATGACCTCCCTTTCAATATTAATTAACCAGAGCGGTCTTTCCCAGCAGAATGGTTTGACTGAAGCGGATTTGACCAGTGCCAATATGGTTTACCTGGATGAAATAGATGAAATATATAAGGCCGGAAAATTTGAGGAAGCGGTAGAAAAATGTCACATCTTGATAAAAGAGCATCCCAATCAAGAAGTTTATACCCTGGAGTGGAATTCTACTCTGGGTATGGAGGCTTTGCAAAGATTATTTTCTATGTTCAGAAGAGAGATAAGAATTTCAGACCAGCTTGAAAATAAAGCTGTGCAGGACCAATTTATAAATAATATAGAACAGGTCTTGAATGAGACCAAGGCGGCTATCTTAGTTGTTGTAGCCACCTTGGAGATGGGAAAAATCAGATTGGGGCAGGGAAATCTTCAGCAGGCAGAAAAAAAATTCAGAGAAATTGTGGAAAATTTCCCCAACGCTTCAATTCCGGGGTGGAAAGATATTACCTGTTACTCTTGTGATGCCCTAGATTATTTGACGGAGGATTTTTTAATCGGTGGTTGGAGTTATGATTCAGCCAAGACTTATCTGTCACAACTTGTGAATAATACTTCCGATACCCTTCTCAAACACTATGCCAAATTTTGCTTGGCACAGCTTTTGGATTATGGCCCATCTTCTCTAGAAGAAGTAATTCAAAAATATCATGAAGTTAAAGAATTCTGGTTTTTTTCACCTAAACACAATAACTGGCTGACCGGTCGAGAAGCTGTAAATAGGGTTTTGGAACTGGAGATTTTGTTTTATCGCAAAGAGGTCAAAGCCAAAATCAGACCACAGGTCTCGGTTGTTTATACCTACCCCGGAAAGCGACCCAGCTTCGACTTCAGACAAGGAGAGAGTATTAGTATCTTATATTCTAATAAAGGGAAAGATGGATTGGTTTGGTTCAAGGCGAAAGGTAAAGACGGGAAAATCGGCTGGATTTTAGCTACGGATGTAGAAAAATAAGCAAAAATTGAATAACAAAAAGTTCAGCCAGGACTTTTCTTTTAATTTGAAATATTTTATATTATATGACTTAGGCAAATAATTGAAACCGTTGGAAAGGAGAAAGGATGTGAATCAAAATGTTGCTATAATCGGAATAGGTTACACTGTCCCCAAGCCCAAGACGCCGGAGGTTTCTTATAAAGAGATGACCTATCTGGCGGCCCAGATGGCGTATAAAGAAGCCAAAATTTCACCCAAAGAAGTAGAGAGTTTTGTCACGGCCGCTGAAGATTTACATGAAGGGACCAGTATTTTTGATGAGTACACGCCGGACCAGCTGGGAGCTGTGCAAAAACCGATGCACACTGTTTCCGGAGATGGAATTCAGGGAATAATTGCAGCTGCTCTGCAGATTATGACCGGCGCTTTCGATTTAATCGTGGTCGAAGGGCACAGCAAAGCTTCCAATATCGTAACTCCGACTTATGTTCTGAACTACGCTTTAGACCCGGTAATAAATCGTCCTCTAAATATCAATCCCCACTATATCGCCGGTCTGGAAATGCGAGCTTATATGCAGGATAGTAAAACTTCCGAAGAAGATGTTGCCAACGTAGTAGCCCATAACCTGACCAGAGCAGCTTTAAACAAATTAGCCCCCTATGGTGCTAAAATTTCTCCCAAGAAAGTTTTAAGTTCAGAACCATTGTTTGAACCAATTAGAAAATTACATATGCCGCAGACTTCTGATGCGGCTTATGTCGTCGTTTTAGCTTCAGAGAGGATAGCTAAGAAAAAGGTCAAGCCGGTCTGGATTTCAGGTATGAGTTTCTGCTCTGATTCTCCTACTCTGGAAACTCGGGATTGGACAACATCTATATCTACTCAAATAGCGGCTGAAAAAGCTTATCAACAAGCGGGCATAAAAAATCCAGCCGCTGAAATTGATGTATTTGAAATCGATGATTCTTTCGGCTACAAACAACTGCAACATTTAGAGGCACTGAAAGTTTATGAAAAGGGAAAAGCCAAAAATATTTTTGAAAACGGGGATAAACAAAAACTTAGCACCAGAGTAAATCCCTCTGGTGGTACTTTGGGCGTGGGATGGATGCATGAGGCGACCGGATTACATAAAGTTTTAGAAGTGGTATCACAACTAAAAGGGAAAAAAGGAAAAGCTCAAATCAAAAAAGCTAAGGTTGGTCTGGCTCAGGCCTGGAGAGGTTTGCCAACTACAACTTGCGCTGTTGTAATTTTGAAAAATCAGAAATAGAAAATTCGGAGGATAAATGAAATTAAGAAAAGTGGCGGTGGTCGGAGCCGGAATCACTAAATTTGTCAGGAGAGCACAGGAGACAGCCAAGGAGCTGTCCTATCATGCTACCAAGATGGCTTTAGATTCCTGTAATATGCCTTTGGAAGAAATTGACTCTGTAGTTCACGGAACCGCCCCGGATGCTTTTGACGGGGTGCATATGAAGGGAGAATATTTAAGTGAGGCCTCCGGTGGCTGGAGAAAACCATTTATGCGCTCTTATGTTGGTGGAGGAACCGGAGTTTTTGCTCCCATCAACGGCTGGTATCTGGTGGCTTCCGGGATGTATGATACCTGTGTAGTGGTCTGCGAAGAAAAGATGTCTTCCTGTCAGCCGCATCCCCAGGGTGCTTTTTTAACTATATTTGACCATACCACTGAACGTCCATTAGGTCCCAATCTTCTGTGGATTTTCGCCTTGGAGATGAACCGCTATATGCAGGTACACAAAATTCCCAGAGAGCAAATAGCTTTGGTGTCGGTAAAAAACAAACGCAATGCCTTAGACCATCCTTCAGCTCAATTAGGGGCGGAACTGACCGTGGAAGATGTCATGAACTCCGAAATTATGGCCTGGCCGGTGACCCGTTTAATGGTCAGCCCCACCAGTGACGGTGCCGCCGCAGTGGTTTTGGCATCTGAAGAAGTAGCTAAAAAGATTACCGACAACCCGGTCTGGATTTCCGGGGTGGGCTGGAATCTCGATACGGCGTACTGGACTAATCGAGATTTATATTATCCGGAATATGTTGAAAAAGCGGCCCGAATGGCTTATAAAATGGCTGGGATTAAAAATCCCAGAGAAGAAATTAATGTGGTAGAGCCGTATGACCCGTTCGCATATAAAGAACTTCATCACTTAGAAGGTCTGCTTTTAGCTGATAAAGGTCAGGCACCTCGAATTACAGCCGAGGGAATAACCGCTCGTGATGGAAAGATGCCTTCCTGTCCTTCCGGTGGTCTTTTAGGAGTCGGGAATCCCATTGCCGCAGCCGGAATGATGAAAATCTGCGAGCTGTTCTGGCAGTTGCGTGGAGAAGCCGGAAAAAGACAGGTCAAAAATTCACCCAGAACCGGTTTGGCACAGGCCTGGGGAGATTTAATGCAGGTTGGTACAGTGGTTATCATGCAAAGAGGGGATTAATACTCAAAAAAATAAAGGAGAATTCTATCATGTTAGAGACCGGAATCAGGTTACACGGAACTGCCTTAGAAGAAGAGGATTTTAAGACCCATAGGGTCTTTTACACCACCGACATTCCCAAACTGCAGTATGCCTGGGATTGCGGGGTGGCCATGGGACATTATTTAAAAGGATTAAAGCAGGGGAAACTTCTGGGAACTTATTGCAAAAAATGCAAACGAACCGTAATTCCTCCGCGAGTTTTTTGTGAACTCTGTTTCCGTAACATGGATAAATGGGTGGAGTTGAAAGATACCGGAATAGTCAACACTTTTTCCATCTGTTATGTTACCTGGGATATGAAAAAACTGATTTATCCCGAAATTCCAGCTGTGATTGAAATAGACGGCGCTTCCAAAGGAAAAGGGATTTTGCACTTGTTAGCGGAGGTCGACCCCAAGCAAGTTAAGCTGGGGATGAAGGTCAAAGCGGTCTGGAAACCAAAGTCCGAAAGAGAAGGGTCTATTCTGGATATCAAATATTTCAAACCTATATAAATTTCAGGAGAAAAAATGTCCAAAGTAAAATTGCCGGATTCAAAAGCAGGAAAATTGGCCTGGAAAGGGGATATCCCTATTACCAGCCGTTACACTGCCGGGGTAGCCGGACAGAAATTTTTCCAGGCCTTAAAGGAAGAAGAGAAAATTTTAGGGACAGTCTGCAACAAATGTGAAGTCACCTATGTTCCCATGAAGCTTTTCTGCGAAAGATGTTTTGCTCAATTAGATGAAACCGTGGATGTGGGTGATACAGGCAGACTGGTTTCTTTTTCTGTGGTCTACATAGATTTAGATAGCAAAAAAGTCAACCCTCCTCAAATAGTAGGATTAATCGAATTAGGGAATAGCCAAGCTCGAATGGTTCACCGCTTGGGTGAGGTAAAATCTTCCGATTTACGCGTGGGTATGAAAGTAAAGGCGGTCTGGGAAATGCCCTTGGGACGGGAAGGAAAGATTACAGATATTCAATACTTTAAGCCAGTTTGATTTGCAATTAAGGTAAGTTCCTAGTTTTATAAGTCGAACATAGGTCAATTCTAATTGAGAACGTTTCTCAGATATCTTCACTTACAGGGGGGAATATTTTTATTTCAAACAAAATTTATTATATTATTGAATTGTTGTAATGGAGGATAAATGTCAAAAGTTGTGACTGATGCTAAAGAGGCGATATTAAAAGCCGGAGTTAAGGATGGGGCTACGATTATGATGGGTGGTTTTGGCTTGTGTGGGATACCAGAAAATTCTATCGCAGCTCTGAAAGAGTTAGGAATGAAAAATTTGACTGTTATTTCCAACAATGCCGGAGTGGATGATTTTGGCTTAGGTATTCTTTTGCAAACCCTTCAGATTAAAAAAATGATTTCCACTTATGTCGGTGAAAATTCTATCTTTGAAAAACAATTCTTAGAAGGAATCTTAGAAGTAGAGTTTGTGCCCCAAGGAACATTTGCTGAAAGAATTAGAGCCGGTGGAGCCGGCATAGCCGGTTTTTACACCCCTACAGGCGTAGGGACAGTTATTGCTGATGGCAAAGAAACCCGTATCATAGACGGAAAGGAATATGTTTTAGAAAAACCGCTGAAAGCGGAGTTTTCTTTTGTCAAGGCATACAAAGGAGATAAAGCCGGAAATTTAATATATCGCATGTCAGCCCGGAATTTTAATCCTATGATGGCCACGGCTGGAAAAATCACCATAGCAGAGGTAGAACAGATAGTGGAAATAGGAGAATTAGACCCAGAATGTATTGTTACTCCCGGAATTTATGTAGATTACATATTTCAAGGAAAAAATTATGAAAAGCGAATCGAGCAAAGAACTAATCGTCAAAATAGCCGCGCTTGAACTGCAAGATGGCTACTATGTGAATCTGGGAATTGGAATGCCCACTTTAGTAGCTAATTACATCCCGCAAGGTATGAATATTATTTTTCAGTCGGAAAATGGGATATTGGGAATGGGACCCTTTCCCCTTGAGGGAGAGGAAGACCCGGACTTGATAAATGCTGGAAAACAGACCATCGAAATTTTACCGGGCGCTTCATTTTTCTCTTCTGCTGATTCTTTTGCCATGATTCGGGGTGGTCATATTGATCTATCAATCTTAGGGGCAATGGAGGTAGATCAGGAAGGAAATTTAGCCAACTGGATGATTCCGGGTAAAATGGTCAAAGGGATGGGAGGGGCTATGGATTTGGTGGCTGGTGCTAAAAGAGTGGTTGTAACAATGCAACATACAGCCAAGGATGGTTCCTCCAAAATTTTGAAAAAATGTACTCTTCCTTTGACCGGTAAAAAAGTGGTTCACAGAATAATAACTGAACTGGCAGTAATGGATGTTGATTATAACCAAAATAAATTAATTTTGAGGGAAACCGCTCCGAATGTAAGTGTAGATGATGTAAAAAAAGCTACTGAAGCAGAGCTGATTATTCCTAAAGATGTGAAAGAAATGAAGATATAATGTTTTTTATTAATTGTTCATACAAAAAAATCTGAAAAACAAAATTTTAGGAGGGATTTATGCCAGAGTTAAAAGAAGCAGTAATCGTGAGTGCCTGTAGGACACCGATTGGAAATCTTTTAAGTGGTTTATCTACTTTGACCGTACCTCAATTAGGAGCTATTGTCATAAAAGAAGCGGTCAAACGTGCCGGAATAAAGCCGGAGCAGGTAGAAGAAGTAATAATGGGGAACGTAGTCCAAGCCGGAGTTGGTCAGGCACCAGCCAGACAAGCTCAAATTCATGCGGGAATTCCGCCGGAGGTAGGAGCTATGACCATAAATAAAGTCTGCGGTTCCGGACTTAAAGCAGTAGTCTTAGCCACGCAAGCTATTCAATGTGGTGATGCTGATATAATAGTAGCCGGTGGCATGGAATCAATGTCCAACGCTCCTTTCATTTTACATGGTGCCAGAAGAGGGATGAAATATGGCAATGCCGTTTTGCAAGATGCTATGATATTGGACGGGCTGTGGGATTCTTTTAATAATTTCCATATGGGAAATGCGGCTGAACTGACCGCGCAAAAATCATGTATCTCTAGACAAGAACAGGATGAGTTTGCTTACAACAGTCATAGGAAAGCAGTAGCTGCAATAAAGAGCGGTAAATTCAAAGAAGAGATAGTTCCGGTCCAAATTCCTCAATCAAAAGGTGAGCCAACAACTTTTGACACTGATGAGCCGCCTCGGGCTGATACTTCTGTAGAAAAACTGTCTAAGCTAAGACCAGCTTTCCAAAAAGATGGAACAGTTACAGCAGGGAATGCTCCCGGACTAAATGACGGCGGCTCGGCTTTGGTAATAATGTCTTCTAACAAAGCCAAAGAATTGGGAATCAAACCGATGGCAAAAATTTTAGGTTACACCACTGGTGGAACCAAACCGGAACTTTTATTTTATGCTCCTATTTACGCGGTCCAGAAATTAGTTAAGAAATTAGGTTGCAGTGTCAAAGCTTTCGATTTAATTGAAATCAATGAGGCTTTCGCTGCTCAAGTTTTGGCTGATGGAAAAGAGTTAGAGTGGGAATGGAACAAAGTCAATGTCAATGGAGGGGCTGTGGCTTTAGGGCATCCGATCGGTGCCAGTGGGGCTAGAATTCTAACTACTTTACTTTATGCTATGAAAGACAGAGGCGGAAAGAAAGGTCTGGCTACTTTATGTCTGGGTGGAGGAAATGCGGTGGCAATGGCAGTTGAAACTCTTTAGGAGGGGGAAAAATCATAAAAAATGATTTCAAATTATAAAACAAATAAAGGGGTTATATTTTTTCACACACCAGCCCAAGAGGAGACTAAATGGTCTTTGAACTGACAGAAGAACAAAAATTGGTCCGAGATACAGCCAGAGATTTTGCCCAGAAACGGCTTAAACCGGTGGCTTTAGAGCTGGATGAAAAAGAGGAAGTAACTCCGAAGATTATGAAAGAGTTAGGGGAATTGGGTTATTTCGGCATAATTATACCGGAAAAATATGGCGGCTCCGGACTGGATTCCTTGAGCTACATTTTAATTTTGGAAGAGATTGCCAAAGTATCAGCCGGAGTGATGATTACGGTTTCAGTGCATAACTCTTTATTTTGCCAAGCCCTCAATAAGTTTGCCAACGAAGAGCAGAAGCAGAAATATCTCCCCAAAATGGCCACCGGTGAATGGATTGGGGCTTATGCTTTGACAGAGCCGCATTCGGGCACTGATGCCGGGGCATTGAGAACCAAAGCTGAATTTAAAAATAAAGGTTATGTTTTGAATGGAGAAAAACTTTTTGTAACCAATGCCGGTCTGGCGGATGTTTTTGTGGTCTTTGCTTCCACCAAGCCAGAGTTAAAAGCCAAGGGAATCTCCTGTTTTATAGTTGAAAAAAGTTTTAAAGGTCTGAACATCGGAGCCAAAGAGAAAAAATTAGGGATCAAAGCCTCGGATACCAGAGCAATTTCTCTGGTGGATTGTTTTGTTCCGCAAGAAAATCTTTTAGGGATTCCGAATGAGGGATTTAAAATGGCTTTAGAAATTTTAGACTCTGGAAGAATAGGAGTAGCTGCTCAAGCACTTGGAATTGCAGAAGCTGCTTTTGAAGAGTCCTTAAAATATGCCAAGGAAAGAAAACAGTTCGACCAGCCGATTGCTAATTTTCAAGCCATCCAGTTTAAATTAGCGGATATGGCCACTCGCATAGAAGCAGCCCGTCATTTAGTTTATAACGCTGCTCAAATGAGTAATAATAATCACGACTTTGTCAAACAGGCCTCTATGGCGAAACTCTTTGCCTCGGAAGTGGCCAATTTTGTAGCCAACGAGGCGGTGCAGATTCACGGCGGTTATGGATATATGAAAGAATATCCAGTGGAAAGATATTTCAGAGATGCCAGAATAACCGAAATTTACGAAGGGACTTCCGAAGCTCAGCGTATAACTATTTTCAGAGAAATTTCAAAAGGTTAAACCAATAATATTAGTAATGATTTTAGAACCGGAATTAAAAAAGTTTCAAGAAGAGATTAGAAGTTGGGTTGAAGCCGAAATTGCACCCCAGGCCAAAGAGCTGGATGAAATCGGGAAATTTCCTTTCGATAATGTCAAAAAGTTGGCCCAGAGAGGCTTGCTGGGGGTGGTGGTTCCTCAAGAATATGGAGGATTAGGAAAAACTTCTCGGCATTTTGCAATCGTAATTGAAGAATTAGCTCGAGTCTGCGGTTCCACCTGCCTGACTGTGGCTGCCCACAATTCCCTGGCTATTGGTCCCATCCTTAAATTTGGAAATGAGACTCAAAAGAAAAAATATCTTCCGGACTTGGCTTCTGGAAGAAAAATCGGTGCTTTTGGTTTAACCGAATCGGAAGCGGGTTCTGATGCCGGTGGAACCAAAACTTTCGCTTCCTTGAATGGAAATTATTACTCCATCAACGGCTCCAAATGTTTCACTACCAATGGTAGCGTGGCAGATACCTATGTGATTACGGCTCGGACCAAAAAAGAGAAGGATTCTAAATCCATTTCTTCGTTCATCGTTGAAAGAGACAGTAAAGGTTTTTCAGTGGGCAAAACCGAAAAGAAAATGGGACTAAAAGGTTCAGATACAGCCACCATAATTTTTGAGGAGGTAAAAGTTCCCAAGGAAAATCTTTTAGGCCAAGAAGGGGAGGGGTTTAAACAGTTTCTGGCTACCTTAGATTCAGGCAGAATTGGTATAGGGGCTATGGCAGTTGGTTTAGCTCAAGCTGCTTTGGAAGAAAGTTTAAAATTTGCCAAAACCAGAGAGCAGTTTGACCAGCCCATCGCTAATTTTCAAGCTATCCAGTGGAAATTGGCGGATATGGCAACTCAGATTGAAGCAGCCCGTTTGATGGTTCACCGCTCTGCTTATTTAAAAGACCAGGGGAAAGATTTTATCAAACAAGCTTCTATGGCCAAACTTTTCGCCTCGGAAGTGGGCCGAATGGTTACTTATCAAGCTATACAGATTCTAGGAGGGTACGGCTTTATGTCGGAATACCCAGTGGAAAGATTCTATCGGGATGTTAAGCTGACAGAGATCGGAGAAGGCACCAGCGAAATTCAAAGATTGGTGATTTTCAGACAGCTTTTAAAAGAAAAAAATTTAATTTGAGGAGGGTAACATGGCTTTTGAAAAAGCAGACAAAATCTGGATGAATGGCAAGTATGTCAATTGGGATGAGGCCAAAGTTCATGTTCTGACGCACGCTCTCCATTATGGATCCGCCATTTTTGAAGGGATTCGAAGCTACCAGACCAAAACCAGCCCGGCAATTTTTCGCCTAGAGGATCACCTCAAAAGATTATATGACTCCTGTAAAATTTATCGAATGACAATTCCTTACTCAATGGATGATTTGAAAAAAGCTATCGTGGAGCTGATAAAAATTAATAAGCTGGAAGATTGCTACATTCGTCCTTTAGTTTATCGCGGTTATCACCATTTAGGAGTTGACCCTACTAGCTGTCCCATTGAGGTTTCCATTGCGGTTTATAAATGGGGTAAATATTTAGAAAATACCACTGCCTGTGTTTCCACTTGGTTTAGGATTGCTCCCAACACTTTACCTTCTATGGCCAAGTGTGCAGCCAATTATATGAACTCTCAGTTGATCAAATTAGAAGCTCGAGAACATGGCTACGGTGAAGGGATTGCCTTAGATGTCTCGGGGCATGTTTCCGAAGGTTCAGGTGAAAATATTTTCATTGTGAGAGATTCTACTTTGATAACTCCACCTTACGGTGCTTCGATCTTACCCGGGGTTACTCGTAATACTGTCATTACACTGGCTTTAGAAATGGGATATAAAGTGATTGAAGAAAATATTCCTCGGGAAGCTTTGTATATTGCCAATGAAGTTTTTTTCACCGGAACAGCGGCCGAGATCTCTCCGGTGACTTCCATTGATAAAGTCAAAATCGGCTGTGGAGAACCGGGTCCGCTGACCTCTAAGATTAGGGATAAATATAACAAACTGGTGCGAGACGAAGAGGAGGATAAACACAAATGGCTGACTTTGGTTAAGTGAGGATAAATGAGAGTTACTTTAGGCAACCATACTCCCTCCCCTGTAGGGGAGGATCAAGGAGGGGTCAAGAGTAAAAGATGAAGGTGGCAATTGGGGCTGACCATGCTGGATACGAGCTGAAGGAAAAGGTTAAAAAGTATTTGGAGATGAAGGGAATCGAGACAGAGGACGTAGGGACTTTTTCTAAGGATTCCGTGGATTATCCGGATTATGCTTTTGAGGTAGCTTCCCAAGTTTCAGATAAAAAAATTGATTTCGGAGTTCTGGTCTGCAAATCCGGTATAGGGATGTCGATTGCGGCTAATAAATTTAAAAATGTCAGAGCGGCTTTATGTTTTTCTCCTGAGATGGCTAAGCTGGCACGTTCGCATAATGATGCTAACGTGTTGTCTCTCTCTCAAGAATTTACCAAAGTGGATGATGCCTATAAGATTATTGATACTTGGTTAGCTACTAATTTTGAAGGTGGAAGGCATGAGAGAAGAGTGGAGAAAATAAAGAAAAGAGAAAGAGAAGATTGATAATTCAAAAACGCATATGCTAGCAGTTGTAATTACAGTAATTGGGTTCTTAGCTAGTGTCTTCTATATCTATGAATTTGTCATTAAATATAAAAGAAAAAAGTATGAAGAGGCCAGACTTCATCAGGTAATAGAAGAAGCTATGCGAAAACAAATTGAAAGTCACCAAGCCCTGGCATTTCCAAGTATAGAAACCCCTAATTCAAAAGAAAAAATTGAATTATTGATTAAAGCCTATTCCTGTCTTCGAGATTCTCAATACTCGGAATCTATCGATTCATTCGTAAGATGTTTAGCTTCAGAAACTGATGAAAAACAGCGAATTGCTTTCTTGATTTCAATCGGAAACAGTTATTACTCCCAAGGGAAATTTGATGAGGCCATAAATACCTATCAGGAAGCTTACAATTTAGCCCAGAAAACCGGCGATGACTCTGATAGAGCCACTATTTTGAGCAATTTAGGAACCGTCCATAAAGATAAAGGAGCTACAGAGCAGGCAATTGAACATTATCAAAAGGGATTGGAGATTTATACTGCTATTAATGATTCCTTGGGTACAGCCAATAATTTGAACAATCTGGGATTTATTTTTCAGGGTAATGGGGATAGGCAAAAGGCACTGTCTTATTATCAGCAAGCATATGAGCTTTTTGAGAAAGCCGGAGCTAAATTTCAGAGTGCTATTACAGAGATTAATATCAAAAAACTGGAAGCTTTAAAACAGGAATCTGCCTAGATAAATAAAATGAGTTACCTTAAAAAAATCGACCCGGAAGTTTACAACGCCATTTTAAACGAAACCAAACGCCAAGCGTTCAAATTAGAGCTTATCGCTTCGGAGAATTTTGTCTCCTACGCTGTGATGGAAGCGATGGGTTCGGTGATGACCAATAAATATGCGGAAGGATACCCGGGGAAAAGATATTATGGCGGCTGTGAATTTGTGGATGTGGTGGAAAATTTAGCCCGAGATAGAGCAAAGTTGCTCTTTGGCTGTGAGCATGTTAATGTGCAGCCCCATTCCGGCTCTCAAGCTAATATGGGGGTATATTTTTCAGTCCTAAATCCGGGTGACACAATTTTGGGTTTAAATCTTTCTCACGGCGGACATTTGACCCATGGTCATCCGGTCAATTTCTCCGGCAGATTTTTTAAGGTGATTCCTTATGGAGTAAATAAAGAAACGGAGACTATAGATTATGAGGAACTTTTAAAAATAGCCCAAGAACATAAGCCCAAAATGATTATTGCCGGGGCATCGGCTTACCCCAGAGAAATGGATTTCAAAAAATTCAGAGAAATAGCAGATAGTGTTGGAGCTTATTTTATGGCTGATATTGCCCATATTGCTGGCTTAATAATTGCCGGTTTACATCAGTCTGCGATTCCCTATGCAGACTTTGTCACTACAACCACGCATAAAACTTTACGAGGTCCCAGAGGCGGAATGATTATGTGTAAAGAGAAATATGCTAAAGACTTGGACAGGGTTGTTATGCCGGGAATTCAGGGTGGACCTTTGATGCATGTTATTGCTGCCAAAGCTGTGGCTTTTAAAGAGGCACTGAAGCCAGAGTTCAAAGAATATCAAAAGCAGATTGTAAAAAATGCTAAGACTTTAGCCGAATCTTTAAAAAATTATGGTTATCATGTAGTCGCCGGAGGAACAGACACTCACCTAATGCTAATTTCTTTTATTGAAAGGAAATTAACCGGCAAAGAAATTGAACAGGCCTTAGAGAAAGCGGGAATGACAGTTAACAAAAATACGGTTCCATTTGATCCGCAGACACCATTTATAACCTCCGGAATCAGAATTGGAACACCGGCTGTCACAACTCGAGGGATGAAAGAAAAAGAGATGAAAGTTATTGCCGAATTTATCCACCGAGTTATCTCTAATTTAGGTCAAGAAAAAATTTATCAGCAAGTAGGAGCAGAGGTCAAAGAGCTCTGTCAGAAGTTTCCACTTTATGCTGAAAAAATTTTAGAAGAAGTTGAAATTTCAGTTTAGGCTTATCAAGCCATAAACGAGGAGGGGTTATGTTAGTAGAATTTTCAGCCATCCCAATGAGGAAAGAATCCTTGTCCAAGCCGGTTTCGCAAATAATTGACATAATCGATAAATCGGGTCTTTCCTATCAGACTACCGCTATGGGAACTTTGATTGAAGGAGAATGGGACAAGATTTTTGCTGTTTTGAAAAGATGTCATAATCTTCTGAGGAAAAATTACCACCGGGTTTTTACCACTATCAGAATTGATGACCGCAGAGGTGCTAAAAACAGGATCAAAGGGAAAGTGGATGAGGTGGAGCAGATTCTGAGAAGAAAGATTAGGAGATGAAGAAATTCGCGGTGGTACTGGTAACTGCTGGTTCAGAGAAGGAAGCTCAAAAGATTGCTGAAATTTTAGTAAAGGAAAAATTAGCTGCCTGTGTAAATGTAATTCCAAACGTCAAATCTTATTTTAATTGGCAGGAAACATTTTATCAAGAAAAAGAAGTTTTGCTTCTGATTAAGACCAAAGTCGCTTTGTTTGAAAAATTGAAAAATAGAATTTTGAAAATACACAGCTATCAAACTCCGGAAATAATTTTACTTCCGATTGATAAAGGGTCTAAAAATTACTTGGATTGGATAGGAAAAGAAACCAGAGAATAAATTCACATCAGATTGAGTGGATTAAACAGATAAAATGAAATACAAAAAGACCAATCTGGGATATGTGGTGCGCCTTTTCAGGGGAGAAGAGGTAATCTCCAGCTTGGTGGAGATTGCCGAAAGGGAAAATATTCTGTCAGGTTTTGTGGTGGGGTTGGGAGCGGTGACGGAAGTCAAATTAGGATATTATGAATTGGAAACCAAAGAGTATCACAGTCAAATGTTCAACGAGGATTATGAAATAGGGAATTTGACCGGTAATTTTGCTCGGGTTGATGGTAAAACATTTTTGCACGCCCATATCACCATCTCCGATAAAGATTGCAAGGCCTTTGCCGGCCATCTATTCTCCGCCAAAATATATGCCACCGGTGAATTTTTCATCTACACTTTTGATAAAAAAATTGAAAGAACACTGGATGATGATGTCGGTTTGAAACTTCTGGACCTATAAATTTGGGTAAAATAATAACCTTAACTACGGATTTCGGAGAAAAAGATTATTTTCTCGGAGCGATTAAAGGAGTAATTTTAAGCATCAATTCCGAAGTCAAGATAGTCGACATAACCCACCAGCTTCAGCCATTCAATTTGATTTCGGCGGCTTTCACGTTGAAACATTTCTACAGCTATTTTCCGGCAGGGACAATCCATTTAGTAGTAGTTGATCCAGGTGTTGGCGGCAAAAGAAAACCAGTTCTGGTTCAAACTGAGAAATATGTTTTTGTAGGTCCGGATAATGGAATCTTTTCCTGGATTAATGAACCTTTTCAAAAAATGTTTCATCTGACTAATTCTAAGTTCTTTTTAAATCCGGTTAGTTCAACTTTTCAGGCCAGAGATATCTTTGCACCGGTTGCGGCTTATTTATCCCTAGATGTGAAAGTAGATGAATTCGGCAAACCTATTAGCAAAATAGTTGAGTTGAGGATTCCTCGGGTCCGATTTAAGAAAAATAAACTAATCGGTGAGGTAATTCAGGTTGACAATTTCGGAAATTTGATTAGTAATATACAACCTGAAACAGTTAAAAGCAGGATAAGGGCAATCAAAGGTGGAAAAATCTTGCATGTCAGGCAGCCGTTCTGCAATGTGGCTAAGGGAGAAATTTTGGCTTATTGGAGGTCTGCTGGTTTTTTGGAAATCGGTGTCAATCAGGGAAGTGCCTGTGAAAAGTTAAAAACTGAAACCGGAGAGAAAGTAGAAATAACGCTATGAAATGTCCCTTTTGCAGTCACGAAGAAGATAAAGTGGTGGATTCCAGAACTGCTCAGGATGGGCGGGCAGTCAGAAGAAGAAGGGAATGCTTAAAATGCGGCAAGAGATTTACCACCTATGAATTTATTGAGACAGTCTCTTTAACGGTAGTCAAAAATGACGCCCGCAGAGAGCCGTTTGACCGGCAAAAATTATTAAAAGGGATGACTCTGGCTTGCAATAAGAGGCCGATTAGCGAAAAAAAATTGGAATCGATAGTGGATGAAATTGAGGAGGAACTTTTGGCTCTTTCAAAAAAAGAGATAACCAGCCAGGAAATCGGGGAACTGGTGATGAAAAAATTGAAAGATGTAGATGAGGTGGCTTATGTGCGCTTCGCCTCGGTTTACCGTAAGTTTAAAGACAAAAATGAATTTTTTGATGAGCTTAAGGGTTTGTTAGGAGAATGAAAATTATTTTAACAATGTTCTTATTATCTGTCTGTTATCCAGAATACCGGATGGATAACATTGAAAAGCAAATTTCCGTGCCCCCTCTCCTTTGAGGAGAGGGAGGGGAGAGGTCAGTTTTCCTCATAAATTACTGACCCCTCCCTTGCCCTCCCCTAAGAGGAGAGGGAAAATACTCTTGCAAATGCCCAAAAACCCCAAAGAGATGCCTTTTTTGGCTCATCTGGAAGAGCTTAGATGGAGAATCATAAAATCGCTAATCTCAATTCTGCTTTTTTCAGTAATCGCGTATTTGTTCTCCGAAAAAATCTTGGATTTTTTGACCAAGAGTGTTGATAATATTTATTTTACGGCTCCCACAGAAGCTTTTGCAGTCCGCATTAAAATCTCCTTAATCGCCGGATTGATTTTGAGTTTTCCGGTGGTTTTTTATCAGCTATGGCAATTTGTAGTACCCGGTTTAATGGATAAAGAAGCTAAGATGGTCATCCCGGCCGTAATTTTCGCCACTTTCTTTTTCGTGGGAGGGGCGGTCTTCTGTTTTTATTTAGTGCTTCCGGTCGGAATAAAGTTTTTACTTTCATTTCAAACCGATAAATTAAAACCCTGGCTCTCTGTCAAAGATTATATCTCCTTTGTATCCTGGATGATTTTGGCCTTCGGTTTAGTGTTTCAACTGCCGATTGTGTCATATTTCATGGGCAAGGTAGGGATTATTACTCACAAAACCTTAAGCAAGGGGAGAAAGTACGCGATTGTCATAATCTTAATTCTGGCTGCTGCTCTAACCCCCAGCCCGGATGTATTTTCCCAACTGATGTTAGCAGCGCCGCTCTATTTTCTGTATGAAGTGAGTATAATTCTGGTCAGAGTGACTAACAAAAATGAGTAGCAGGTATGCAAATAGCTGCGCTATGGTGTCCCTTCCCTGCGGGATGCCGTAGGCGCAACGGGATCCCGTCCCTACTAAAGTACGGGATGCTGTAAGCGTAGGGGTAACCAAAAAATGCAATTGAAACTTTGATTTTTTGACTTTCCGAGTCTCCCTAATAACATCCTCACTTTCAAAGATATCAAACTAATTTCAGAATACGCTCTAAGTCCTTGAGTTTTAAGGGGTTTTTTAATCGGAATTAAGACGAAATCTGTCACAATTTTTATTATATAATATCCCATTTCAGTCGATTTATATATATGACTTTTTGGCTTAATAAGGAAGAGATATGCCTGTAAAAACTGAAGAGCTTTATTCCAGTTTCATAAAATTCCTGAATGCCGCTATTAAGCGGCTGTCTATGTATCCTCCCGAACACCCCTCCTCCCAGCAGGCGGTTAACCGGCCCTTCGAGGTTCTGCGTAAGATTTTGGACAATGAAGGGCAGGCCATCCTGACTCTAATCGAAAATAAACTGGTCATAAACGGAGTCACGCTTGAAGAATCCATAAGCGGTTCGGTCTTGAGCCAGACCTTGAATAAATGTAATGTCAAATCCCTCAACTTTACCTCTGAATTAAACCAGACCCGGCTGGGAACTTTTTTAAGATTTTTTGTAGGTCTGGACCCCAAAGCTCCGCCGCCCAACTTACCCCAGTATTTAGCTGAAAATGGCGTGGATTCCATCAAAGTCAACCAGCTGCACTATGAGTTAGTAGGGGAAGAGGAGAAGGTGGTTTCCGGAGATGCGGCCACTAACATTGAAATCAAAGATGAAATCGCCCTGGCTTTGAAGAATAATCCTCGGGTTTTAAAGGATTTACTGTTTGATGTATCCTTTCAGGAGCAAAAAATAAAGGAGAAATTTGGTGTGCCCGTAGACGCCAGTTTTTTGGTAAAATCAGCCAAGGAACAATTACAAAAATTTACCGACGAGCAATTGATTCAGTTAATTGCCCAAAATCTGCAGAAGAATTTGGAAAAAAACCTAAGCCAACAAGACCCAGAGAAAAAAGAGGCCTTAAAGCTTCTGAAAAATATATTGGAGCAGGAAAATAAAAAGGTCTTTCTTCCCCATTTGCAAAAACTCTTGGAGCGCTTCAAAATGGTCAACGATAAATACTTTCAGGAGATCGTGGGGGAGCGCTGGTCGTCCCTAAATAAAAATATAACCGAAGTGATGCAGGTCATCAATAACATCAGTTTGGGCCTGGTCACCCTGGAAGAGTTAAGAACGCTGCCCCAGAATATTCAAAAGTTAAAAGATCCCAAGCTGCTGGTTCACATTGTGGAAAGACTGTTCACGGACTTAGAATCCGGCCTGGAAAATGTCCGTTCGCCGGCTTCCCTGGCTTTGGCGGTTATGGTAAATCACTCCCTGGTTGAAAAAAATGATGAGTTATTCCTGACCATTAAAAATAAATTGCATGACAAAGTAAAAATCTCCAACATCTCTCCTCACCAGTTAGCAGAAATAGCCAAATTATTTAAACTGGTTTTCCCGGTTTTAGTCAAAAATCAAAACTATACCGAAGCCAAAGATATTCTGACCTGCCTGAAGTGGGATTACCAAAATCAGCCCTCCTTCCCCAAAGAAAAGGAGAAAGAGATTTTGAATGTTATCAAGGAAATTGGAAGCTATGCCATAGCCGATCAGCTGGTGGTGCATCTTTTGGCTTCTGGTTTTTCTAAGGAAACCAAAATTATTGAGGAAATATTATTTCTCTTAGGTACTGAAGGGGTGGCACAAAAATTAGCGGAGATTTTTGCGGTTGAGGATCGCATAGTGAGATTGAATTCCCTAAGAATGTTAATTAAAATCGGAGAACCGGTTATACCGGTATTGAATAGACAACTCAGTGAACGAAGAAATTTTGCCCGTAGACCCAACTCTCAACAACTCACCAACGAAAGTTGGTATAAAGTCAGGAATGCTTTATTTGTCCTAGCGAATTTTGTGGATATATCCTCAGTCAACATCATTGTAAAATTAAAAGATGACCCGGACCTCCGTGTGAGGCAGGAAGTGATAAAAGCTTTGGAAAAACAAAAGCCGGATTTGGTAATCGGATATCTTCTGCATTATTTAGAAGACCAGAATGCTAGCATACGCAAAATCACCATAGAGACCTTAGGAATTTTACAGAATCCTAAGGCAGTTGAACCTCTGATAAACAGCTTCTCGTTCAAAAAAGAAGACCGCTGGGAGGTCATAAAAAGTTTGACCAAAATCAACGGAGAGAAGGCCTGGCAGTTTATGACAGATATCGTAACCGGCAAAGAGAAAGAAAACTGGGGGATAGCGGGAAAAATCAGTGATGATATAAAAATTGCGGCTTTAAACGGCCTGGCCAAGAAAATAACTCCTCAAGTAATAAAGCATTTGGAAAGATTTATCGAAGCCCGTAAAAAGGGTTTTAAGAGTATTTTTGGAATGGACCACTTGGATGCGGAAATCCAAAAATTTTTAAGCCGTTACAAGTCTTCAGCACCCTTGTCAGCATAACCATTTTGTGCTATATTTAAGATGAGTGCACCCGGCTTGATACCAGTGAAATCAAGTCTATTGAGCGTATATCTGTTGGAGCGGGAGTTTAAAAAATGAAAATAAAACTGGTCCTTTCGACTTTTTTGCTTTTATTATTTTATTCCCCGGCTTCTCCCCAATTTTATTTCGGGAAAAATAAAGTTCAGTATACCCACTTTGACTGGCAGGTCTTAAACACGCCTCATTTCAACATCTTTTTTTACGGCGAAGAAAAAGAGTTAGCCGAGATTGCCGGAAAGCTGGCGGAAGAAAGCTTCGAATTTCTGGAAAATAAATTCAATCATTATATCTTTACTCCGGTACCCTTAATTATTTACAGCTCCCCCAATTATTTTGAACAAACCAACGTCATTCCCAATCTTCTGCCGGAAAACGTAGCTGGCTTTACCGAATTTTTCAAAGGAAGAATGGTAATCCCCTTTGACGGTGCCTACTCCGCTTTCGCGGAGGTGCTCCGGCACGAATTAGTTCACGTATTCACCATCTCCAAGCTCAATACCGTTATGAAGGCTCACCGGCGATTAACCTATACCGAGCCTCCCTTATGGTTCACAGAAGGAATTGCCGAGCTGTGGTCCCGTAATTGGGATTCTCATTCAGACATGATAATCAAAGATATGGTTATATCCGGTAACCTGGTTGCCATTGAAAACATGTATGCCATTTACGGGACTTTTTTGATGTACAAAGAAGGAGAATCATTCCTGCGGTTTTTATCTGACATTTACGGTGAAGAGAAATTAAGCCTGCTCTTTGAAAACTACTGGAAAGGGGAAAGCTTTGACGAAGTTGTAGCTCTGACCTATCAGAAACCCCTGGAAAAACTGGATGAAGAGTGGCAGTTTTATCTGAAGAAAAAATATTTCCCCAAGGTGGTGGACCAGAAGACTCTCAACGAAGTAGCCACCCAGATAACTTTTGAGGGATCCAATCTTTCTCCGGTTCTAATTTCCAAAAAAGACGGTCCCTGGATTGCTTTCCAGTCCAGCCGCTGGGGGTATTCCAGCATCTGTCTTTTGCCCTGGGAAGGGAAAAACCGGAAGCATAGAACCTTGATCAAAGGGGATAAATCCCAGGCCTTTGAATCCTTGCATTTCTACAAAAGCAAAATCTCCGGCTCACCTTCCGGCAAAATTGCCTTTGTCTCCAAAAGCAATGAAAAAGATGTGCTCTATATTTATGACACCCACACCTTCAAAGTAATCCAGAAGCTCGGCTTTGATTCTTTGGTCTCCCTCTCTTCCCCCAGCTGGTCTTTCGATAACCAGAAAATCGCTTTTTCCGGAGTGACCAAAAAAGGGTTCAAGGATTTGTACTATTATGATTTACAAAGTAAAATTCTCGTTCGGATGACCAATGATATTTATGAGGACCATTATCCCAGCTGGTCACCGGATGGTTCCAGAATTGTTTTCAGCTCAGACCGGGGTGAATTCGGAAATGAAGGATATATGAACTTATTTGTCTATGATTTAAACCAGCCATCTATCACCCCTCTTACCACCGGAAAACAGAATGACCTTCACCCCAGCTGGTCCCCGGATGGGAAGACCATTGTTTTTAGTTCAGACCGGCAGGGGAGCTATAATCTTTACTTTTATAATGATTCTTTGGGTCTGAAGCCCATAACCCAGCTTATCAGCGGCGCCTTTGAACCTCACTTCACCCCGGACGGGAAAAATCTGGTCTTTTCCGGTTTTAAAGATTATTCCTTCCAGCTTTTCAAACTGAATCTGTCAGATTCATTATTAAATTCGGACAGCTATTTGGTCTCGCATAATAGCTCCGATAGCTCCTCGACCCCCCCCAGTTTATCCTGGAATCCGGAAAAATTGAGCGGGGAATTGAATCGGGGCACGGTCAAATATAAAAGCAACCTTTCTTTCGACATTGCCCAATCTGCCATCGGCTACGACGCTTACTTCGGGACCGTGGGGGGTGTTCAGGCAGCTTTATCGGATATGCTGGGGAACCATCATTACATTTTTCTAATAGGCAATAACGCCACCGACCGCAAAGATTTTTTCTCGGCCATGAATGTGGGAGTTACTTACCTAAATAAGACTAACCGCTTTAATTACGGCTACGGCTTATTTCACTTCTATGATGAGTTTTTTGATGATTTTAACGGACTTTATAACGAAAGACAGTACGGTGGAATCTTTTTTGCCAGCTACCCTTTTTCCAAATTCGACCGGCTGGAAAGCAGTTTACTTTTAAGGGAATCGGACCGAAATCTTTTGCTCTTTGGCCGCAAACGGCAGAGCTTTTTGACCAGCGGGACAATCTCTTTGGTCCGGGATAACTCTCTGTGGGAGCTGGTCGGTCCCATAGAAGGAACCCGTTATAATCTATCTTTGGGTCTGACTTATGATGTGAACAATTCCCGCTTAAATAACAGCATTTTCCTGCTTGATTTCAGAAAATATATCCGGCTCTCCAAAAACTCAAGTTTGGCGACCCGGTTTCTGGGATACACTTCCCGGGGGGTGGAGCCGCAAAGACTTTATTTAGGGGGCAGCTGGAGCTTGCGGGGTTTTGACCGAAGAGCTTTCTACGGAAAAAATTTAACTTTAACCAACTTAGAATACCGTTTTCCTCTGATTGATGACTTATACATTGGCTTCCCCTGGGGAAAATTCGGATTTAAGTCCATCCGGGGGGCTCTCTTTTTTGACACCGGCAAGGCCTGGGAGGATAAATTCGGCAACCTTTACGGCAGCTTGGGTTGGGGAGCCAGAGTGAATTTGGGGTATGTGACCGTTTTGCGTTTTGACTGGGCTAAAACCACCGATTTCAAGAGATTTTACCCGGGGGTCAACTTCGACTTTTTCTTCGGCTGGAACTTTTGATATCACCCAAATCCAAATTGAAAAACATAAAAGTTCTCAAATCGGCACTGCGGCTTAAGGTGATTCTGACAATTTTTGTCTTAAGCTGTTCCAATAACTTCTTTGTCAGAGACTTTTCAGGTTCCGGCTGGCGAATGTATCGGGGGAACATCAGAAACACTGGCACAGCAGAAGGGACCGTTAACTCTCATCTGGATTTATTATGGAAATTCAAATCTGGAGGAGGGATAATCTCGACCTGCCTGGTAACCGACCAGGTTGTGGTTGTCGGTGGACTTGATAAGAAACTGTATTTTTTAGACCCCCAAACCGGGCAAAAGCTAAGAATCTTATCTTTTTCCGGAAGCATAGGCGGGACTCCGGTTTTAAAAGACAGCCTGCTTTTCTTCGGCACCCAGAGAGGTGGAGACAGCTTTTATGCCTTAAATCTAAAAAACTTCAAGATGGTATGGGAGAAAAAGTTAAAAGATATCTACTCTTCACCGATAATACATAATGAGATAGTTTATGTTGGTGCAGGGGATGGGAGTATCAGAGCCCTGCAGCTTAAAACCGGAAAGGAAATCTGGCAATTCAAAACCCAGGATGCCATAAAAGCTTCAGCCGCCGTTGATTCAAACATGCTTTGGCTCGGCTCCTTAGACAACCATATGCACTGTATATCACAAAATAAAGGGGAGTTGCTCTGGAAATTCAAAACCGCCGGAGGAATATACTCCACGGCCGCTGTGGATGATGAAAATCTTTATTTCGGCTCAGCTGATGGTTCGATTTACGCTTTGGACAAAAATGAAGGTAAAAAAGTATGGAGCTTCAAGACCGGGGCTCCGATTTATTCATCCCCGGCCTTAAGTGAAAGCCTGGTTTTCATCGGCTCCAATGACCATAATCTGTATGCCTTATCCAAAACCACCGGTGAAAAAGTGTGGAGTTTCACCTGCCAGAGCTTAATTCACTCCTCGCCTGTAGTTGTGGGGGACAAAGTGGCTTTCGGCTCTCTGGACGGAAGTTTTTATGTTTTGGATAAAGATACCGGGGCCTTAATTTTCAAATACACCACCGAGGGTATGATAAAAGCTTCTCCGGCTTACTATAAAGGGAAGTTTTATCTGGGGTCCTATGACCGTCATCTCTACTGTTGGGGGGATTAGTGCCAATCTTAGACCTGAAAGTTAATCTGAAAGATTTATCCGAAAATATTTTAAGAGAGCTTTATTTAGCCGAAAAGAAGCTCAGCTTCTACACCAAAAATCATCCGGCCATTGAGAAAACCTTGGAAAAACCCTTTTATCTGCTCTCCAGCTTTTTCAACCTCAAAAATTCATTTGTTCTCAAAATCGAGGGGAGAAAAATCTGGGCCTGCGGAATTTTAATTCCGGATTCCATCGCTACCCGGGCCTTGGTTTCGGATTTCTCGGTCTTCAATATTCAGAATGTGGTGATTTTGCCCCAGGCCACCATTTCGGAACTGTACATCTTTTTGAACCGGCTGCAGGAGAAAATCGCCCCCAATAAAAACAATCTGGATATGTCTAAATATTTGAAAGAACAGAAAGTCAATACCGTCCTGGCCAATACCTCCATAGAAGACGAATTGTTCTTTATGGTTGCTGAATCTGAGGAAACCAGAGACAAATACCAGGCCGAAAGGGTCATAAAAAAAGTTCTGATAAAAAATCCGGCTTTGATAGCTGAAATGGCCTGGAATAGATTCGATTTGACCTTAAAAATTTCACCGGATTTCCGTATGGCTGCCTATGTTCAGGTAATCCCGGAAGTGATAAACGGCTTAGAAGAACAGATATTATTTGGCAGTTTATCCAAAAAAGTGGAAGAAAATGTCAAAAGCGTAACAGAGCAGCACTTAAGAGGTTTCAAAATCCTGTTGAAAATGTTTCCGGACCCGGGTAAAAAGGAACGAATGATTAGCCGTCTCAAAACACTTTTTTTCAGCTCGAACCTGTCACCCCAACTATTTGAATCGGTCTTAGACGAGACCTCCAAAATTAAAGTAAAGGTCTTTGAAAAATCCGAGGAGATGCTGGAAAAGTTAAAAACCGCCCAGGCCGATGAATCTCAATTACAAGAATGGACCGAACTGTTTGACAGATTCATCAGACTGAAACAGACCGAAAAATTACAGAGTTTGAATCTGGCTTTGGTAAGCAGTCTGATTTCAAGCTCCGGCACCTTCAGACAGAACAGTTTTTCAGTGTTACGAAGTTTGCTGGAAGTATTGAGCAGAGTCCCGGACCAGGAAGTAAGCCGGCATCTAAGGGAGCTTTTGACCCCCAAAATTGAGTTGCCTTATGTAGCTCAGCTGCTTTTCTTCTGGACCCAAAAATCTTTGGCAACCCGGGATTATTCAAGCTTAGCCGAATTGTCAGAAAAATTACAAGGAAAAACTCCAGAAATCAGAAACTTTTTAAATCAAAGCGGAAACCTGAATCAGATTATGGAGGACTTAAAAAAATCCCCCCAGCAAAAATGGGTTTTTAAAAAGATATTAAAGTTCATCGGCACCCCGGAAGTGGCGGAAAATTTAATACAGCTTTTTACCCATCCGGACCGCCATTTACGGCAGGTCTCCTTATCAGTTTTAACAGAAATAGGTGAAGTATCGGAACGGCTTTTTGCCCGCATGTTCGCAGACGAGAAAAACTGGAGGCGAAATTCAGACGGGATGACTCTGAATACATCCAGCTGGTATAAAATCAGGAATACCCTGCACCTGTGGGGAAGAATCAACTGCTTCAATTCCTGGGAGATTTTAGAGCAGAAAATTTCCGACACCGATCCTAAAGTCAGAAGAGAAATAGCCAAAACCCTGGAGAAAATAGGGGGAGAAAAATCTATTGAGCTTTTGAGCACTTTGGTGAACGATAAGTCTGTGTCGGTAAAGAAAACTGCGATATTAGGATTAGGTCTAATCGGGACACCTGCACAAATTTCACTTCTGAAATCTCTCTATGGAAAAGATAATAAGGTGGCGCTAGCCACTATTTATGCCATAAAAAGTATAGGAGGAGAAGAAGCCAAAAAGTTTTTCCTGGAAAATTTAAATAATGAAAAGCTTTGGGGAAAATCTCTGATTATCAGAGATTCAGGGAAAAAGGTCATCCGTGCTATCGTTAAAGCCCTCAGGCAAATTCCTGACCCGGAAGTCCAGCAAAAACTACAACAGTTTCAAAAAAGCTTAACCAAAACTCAAAAAATCTTCTTAAACCCTAAATCTTTAATTTCTAATTAGGATTCCTCATTACATAAACATAATAAATACAATAAGTTAGGCTGACTTTTCCAGTTAAATCTGCCGTAAAGACAGTATATCTGCCATTATTATCATAAAATCTTGCCTAATTAACTGATATCTGTCATAATGACTCTTTTAGCTGATTTATGATTTAAATTAAATTTTAAATATAATCATAACTCATTGAATACCAATATATTAAAATAGTTGTATTTTTTGGCATATAGATTGCTATTTGAGATAGTAGAAAGAAAAAAATAATGAAGGAGGAATTGTTATGGCATTAACCAGATGGAACCTTTTCAAGGGTTTAGTGAATGTCCCGCAGGATGCGGACCGTTTGTTCGAGGAGTTCTTTGGCCTCTTCCCGGTAGAATTAAATGGTGGAAGCGGAACCTGGTCACCAGCGGTAGATGTAAGCGAAGATCAGGATAACATCTACTTTACGGTTGAGGTTCCGGGAATGTCCAAAGAAGACGTCAAAGTAACTTTGCAGGACAATGTCCTGACAATCCGAGGGGAGAAGAAACAGGAGATGGAAAAGAAAGATGCCAATTATCACCGACTGGAGAGAAGCTACGGCTCTTTCACCCGTTCCTTCTCTTTGCCTACCGGTGTTGTACCTGATAAGATCAAAGCTCAATACCAGGATGGTCTGTTGAAGATTTCTCTTCCCAAAGCGGAACAGGTCAAACCCAAAGAAATCCCGATTGCTATGGAGGGAAAGTAATCTGAAACTTTACACCCTTTAGCCCAGTGGCAGAAGCCACTGGGCTACCCTGCAGGGTAGCGTGTTCAGTGGTAAGTGATTAGTGTTTGATGAAAAGTTCTCAGCGATGGGAAAATGATTTTAAAGAAACAAAAAAGGAGAGATTTAAAATGGGAAAAATTATAGGAGTAGATTTAGGAACAACTAATTCATGTGTAGCAGTTATGGAAGGCGGGAATCCGGTCGTGATTCCGAACTCGGAAGGTTCCCGGACCACCCCTTCAGTGGTGGCTTTTACCAAAGGTGGAGAAGTTCTAGTAGGTCAGATTGCCAAGAGACAGGCGGTCACCAATCCCAAGCATACCATCTCTTCCATAAAGAGATTTATGGGGAGACGGTTCAACGAAGTTGAAAAAGAGATTAAAATGGCTCCCTATCAGGTGGTTGCCGGACCTAAGGGAGAAGTCCGCATTAAAGTGGAGGACAAAGAATATGCACCCCAGGAAATTTCCGCTTTCATTTTACAGAAAATGAAAAAAACCGCAGAGGATTATCTGGGTGAAAAAGTCACCCAGGCGGTAATCACTGTCCCGGCTTATTTCAACGATGCTCAAAGACAAGCCACCAAGGATGCCGGCAGAATTGCGGGTCTGGAAGTTTTAAGAATCATCAACGAACCCACAGCCGCTTCTCTGGCTTATGGTCTGGATAAGAAAAAAGATGAGCAGATAGCGGTATTTGATTTAGGGGGAGGAACATTTGATATCTCAATTTTAGAGATAGGTGATGGTGTATTTGAAGTCCGGGCCACCAATGGTGATACCCATTTGGGTGGAGATGACTTTGACAAGAAAATCATGGACTGGATAGAAGCTGAATTCAAAAAACGGGAAGGGATTGATTTATCCAAAGACCCTATGGCCATGCAGAGGTTGAAAGAAGCGGCTGAAAAAGCCAAATGTGAACTCTCTACCACCATGGAAACCAGTATTAATTTACCCTTTATCACAGCGGATGCTTCCGGTCCCAAACATCTGAATTTAACTTTAACCCGCTCTAAATTAGAACAGTTGGTGGATGATTTGATTCAGAGAACCATTGAACCCTGTAAACAAGCCCTGAAAGATGCTAAATTTTCTGTAGAGGATATTGACGAGGTGGTCTTAGTGGGTGGAATGACCAGAATGCCCAAGGTTCAGGAAGTGGTCAAAGATTTATTCAAAAAAGAGCCTCACAAAGGTGTAAATCCGGATGAAGTAGTAGCAGTCGGTGCAGCTATTCAAGCCGGGGTTTTATCCGGTGAAGTCAAGAACCTGCTCTTACTGGATGTCACGCCTCTGTCATTGGGAATCGAAACCCTGGGAAGAGTTTTCACCAAATTAATTGAGAGAAATACCACTATTCCCACCCGCAAAAGCGAAATTTTCAGCACGGCTGAAGATAACCAGACCTCGGTTGAAATTCACGTTCTGCAAGGAGAAAGACCTCTGGCAATAGATAACCGGACCTTAGGCAGATTCCATTTAGACGGAATAGCTCCGGCACCCCGGGGAGTCCCGCAAATAGAGGTTACTTTTGACATCGACGCCAACGGAATTTTGAACGTCTCCGCCATGGATAAAGCTACCGGGAAAAAACAGAACATCCGAATTGAGTCGACCAGTGGCTTATCTGAAATCGAAATCCAGAAGATGGTCAGAGATGCCAAAGAGCATGAATCCGAGGATAGAAAGAAAAAAGAAGAAATCGAAACCAGAAACAAAGCCGACCAACTGGTCTGGCAGACCGAAAAGAACCTGAAAGAATGGGGTGACAAGCTGGATTCGGAAACCAGGAATAAAGTGAAAGCCGCAGTTGCCAGAGTCAAAGAAGCTCTAAAGGGTAACAATGTTACCGAAATCCAGTCTGCTTCAGATGCCCTGACACAAACCTGGCATCAAGCTGCCAGTCAGATGTATCAGAAAACCGCTCAGGGACAAGCTGAGTCAGGTCAATCTGAGCCATCTCCGGGCGATTCTGATAACCAGGAACCCAAATCTAAGGGCGGACCGGTGGACGCGGATTTCGAAGTTGTCAATTAGCCGAGAACTTTCGTATAATGTATTTTAGAGGAGGGAGTATGTTAGAAGCCATTGACAGCATCGCCAAACAGAAATTAAACCGCTACGAGGCCGTGATAATCACGTCCAAGCGGGCTCGTAAATTAAACGAAAAACTCAGAAAGCAACAGGAGCAGCAAAATTTATTCGAAGAAGCCCCGGTCAAAAACGGGGCTCTGAGAGTAACCAGCATAGCCTTGAAAGAGCTGGCCGAGGGTGCCTTGCAATTTGAAAAACCAAATAATCAGAATTAAGAGAGCCGATGCCTACTTACGAATATCTGTGCACAAGTTGCCAGCATAAATTCGAAGAGTTCCAGAGAATTTCCGAGCCACGCCTGAAAACCTGTCCCCGCTGCGGAGGTAAAGTGGAACGGCTTTTGTCCGGCGGAGCCGGTCTTCTTTTCAAAGGGAGCGGGTTTTATAAAACCGATTACCGCAGCGACGGCTATAAGAAAAAAGCCAAAGAAGAAAAAGAGAAATCTTCTCCGTCCACAAAATCTGAAAAGAAAAAAGAGTAGTTTTTGGTTACACCCTCCGGCTTTGCCTTAGACTACTGTCATAGTCTATGTCAGTAGACTATCGGGTATCCCGTAGGGACACCATGCTGTAAGCATAATCAAAGTTTTTAGGTTTGGGTAAAATCTGAACTGATTCACAAAACTTCCAGTACTAATTTGGTCCGGGTTGGCGGTCGATAATTATAAGTAGAGGGGTCATGTTCATTTATGTGACCCCATTTTTTCAAATAAACCTTGACCTTTTTGGCAATTTTACTTAAACTGGCTGTGAAAGATGGAGTTTAATTTGAAAGTCCAAAAAATCATTCTACTATTACTTCTGCTTCTTGTCTATGCACCTCTTGTGGCTCAAGTGGACACGGCTTGGGTCAAGAGATTTGCCGGCTCTGCCAATAATAGTGACGAAGGATACGACTTAGCCATTGATAAAAATGGAAATATTTTTGTCACCGGATACAGTACCTCGTCCGATTCAGCGGAAGACATTACCACCATAAAATATAACTCCAACGGGGACACCTTGTGGGTCAGAACATATGACGGACCTGGAAACGGCATGGATATCGCGATGGCTCTGGCTTTGGATGACAGCGGGAATACTTATGTTACCGGATACAGTCTAGGCAGCGGAACCAATTTTTGCTATTCCACCATAAAATACGATTCCCTGGGGGATACGCTGTGGGTCCGACATTACAACGGTCCCGCCAATGCGGGTGACCGGGCTTACGCCATCGCTGTGGATGACAGCGGCAATGTCTATGTTACTGGCTTTAGTGTGGGAGCTGGTACCACCGATTATTTGACTATCAAATATTCCCCAACTGGAGACACTTTATGGACCAGGCGCTACGACGGGCCTGGTAATAGCTACGATTATCCATACGCCATTGCAGTGGATACCAGCCGGAATGTATATGTGACGGGCTTGAGCATCGGTTCAGGGACCAACCATGATTACGCCACCCTCAAATATAATTCTAACGGGGACTTAGCTTGGGTCAGACGCTATAACGGTCCGGGGAATTATCTGGACGATGCCTATGATTTAGCGGTTGATAATAACGGCAATGTATATGTTACTGGCTTCAGCGTCGGGCTGGGTTCTGCGGTAGATGATTATGCCACCATAAAATATAATTCAATCGGGGACAGCTTATGGACCCGGCGTTACAACGGACCGGGGAGTGGGGGGGATGAAGCCTTTGCCATAGCTGTAGATAATACTGGAAATGTCTATGTTACCGGCTACAGCGATGCAGAGACCGGAGCGGCAGTAAATTTGGATTACCTGACCATCAAGTATTCTGCTATCGGAGATACTCTGTGGACCAGACGTTACAACGGGCCGGGAAACGGAAATGACGAGGCCTATGCTGTGGCAGTGGATGACAGCGAAAATATTTATGTTACCGGCTATAGTGATAGGGACCCTTCCGCGGCTCTTAATCAGGATTATGCCACTGTCAAATATGCTGCTGATGGAACTCTGGAGTGGGTTACGCGCTACGACGGACCCAGTGACAGTGGGGATGTAGCTTATGCCTTAGCGGTAGATGACAGCGGAAATGTCTATGTCACCGGTCGAAGCCGAGGAAAAGGATCTGGTTATGATTTTGCCACCATTAAATATATTCCTTTAGCTTGTGTTGCCAAAGCCGGGGATGCCAATAATGATAACGATGTTCTTTTGTCAGATGTGGTGACGACCATAAATTTAATTTTCCGTTTCCAACCCCTGCCACCTCCGGCTTGTCGAGCGGATGCGAATGCGGACGGGAAAGTATTGCTGACGGATGTGATTTACCTGATAAATTTTATTTTTAAAGCCGGACCATTGCCGGTGAAAAATAGAGAGTGCTGTCTGTAAAAAAAATTTGAATAATTTAGGATAGAGGATGAAGAACATGACCTATACGGAAGTAATGGCTGAACTCAAAAAATTGGGGACGGCTCAAAACGTGAAAATCTACAAACGTCACGGAGCGGGTGACAATCTGTTCGGGGTCAGCTTTGCCAATCTGAATAAACTGCAGAAGAAAATCAAAGTCGACCATAGGTTAGCTGTGCAATTATGGGAATCCGGAAATACCGATGCCCGAATCTTAGCCACCATGATTGCCGACCCCAAGCAGATTACATCCGCCCAGGCGGATAAGTGGATTGAAAACTTAACTTCTTATGGGCTGGTTGACTTGTTCGCCGGTCTCGTTTCCAGAGCCGCCTTTGCCAAAGAAAAAATGGAAGAATGGATGAAATCTTCCAAAGAATTTGTCCGCCAATGCGGGTATTCGATTCTGGGTGGATTACTCAAGAATGGTGCTGGCATTTCAGAAACAGATTGCCAGAGATATCTTAAAACCATTGAAAAGGAAATTCATTCCTCACCTAACCGAGCCAGGCATTCCATGAACGGCGCTGTCATTGGTATCGGAGTGTTTAAGCCAGCTCTAATTGCAGAAGCTTTTGCCACAGCCAAAAAAATTGGGAAAGTAGAAGTTGACCACGGGGAGACCGGCTGTAAAACTCCGGATGCGACAGACTACATTCAAAAAGTTTTGAAAAGAGTAAAAAGATAAAGTGTAGGCCTATTTATGTCTTCTATTTTTTTCATAGAAATCAAAAACAGTTTGGCTTATTAAATCCACTAATTCTAGCTGGTGTTTTTCACACAATTTGACATCCATCCAAATTTCTCGTTTTAAGCTCTTGTATCTTCCCATCTCACAAAATTTTTCCTTCCACAACTCACAATTATTGAGTCCCATTTCATGTGCTACTGCTGTGTAAATTATAATTTTGTGCATATTATCCTCTTTTCATTTAAATTTATAGAATTTTCAGCAAATTCCTACTAATTGTGTCCCCCAACAAATTTTCTGCAATATAAAGGTTTTTGTTGACAATTCTACCCCCTATAGTTAATTTAAGCCAAACTTGGGCTAGAAAAATTGAAAGTGGTTTTACAGAGAGTTAAACAAAGCAGTGTAGAAGTAGAAGGAAAAATTGTAAACGAAATCGGAGAGGGGATGGTTCTGCTTGTGGGAGTGAAAACCGGAGATAGCGAAGAGCAGGCGAAATTTTTGGCAGACAAATGCGCTAATTTACGTATTTTTGAAGACCAAGAGGGGAAGATGAATCTGTCAGCTGTGGATGTAAAAGCAGAAATTTTGGTGGTCTCCCAATTTACATTATATGCAGATACCCAAAAGGGTCGCAGGCCCAGTTTTACCGGGGCACTGGAACCAAGAGAAGCGGAAAGGTTATATCAAAAATTTGTGGATTTTCTCAAGGGATACAGTCTGACGGTAAAGGCCGGCGTTTTTGGAGCCAAGATGCTTGTCAAGATTTTCAACTCCGGGCCGGTAACTTTGATTTTAGAAAATTAAGCCATGAATATAACTGAATTTAAAAAAAATAGTCTTAAAATTGGCCGGGAGATTAGCCGATTTTTAAATGGGTACGAACTAATCTTAGCCTCCAACTCCCCCAGAAGGGTGGAAATACTGAATCTGGCAAGAGTTTCCTTTAAAATTACCAGTCCACGTTATTCCGATGAAATACAGAATTCTCAGAAGCACGAAATTTTGGTACAGAAAAATTCTATGAAAAAGGCAGAAAGTGTCGGTTCACAAATTACCACTGGAATTATTTTGGGGGCTGATACAGTAGTGGTTTTAGAGCAAGAGATTTTGGGTAAACCCAAAGATGAAAAAGAAGCATTCTCAATGCTCAAAAAATTAAGCGGAAAATGGCATCAGGTTTATACCGGAGTGGCTTTGCTGAATAAGAATAACTCTAAGCAAATAAGCGGTTTTGAAGTGACCGAGATAAAATTTAAGATGTTGACAGAAAAAGAAATAAATGGGTATGTCGACACCGGGGACTCTCTGGATAAAGCCGGTGCCTACGGAATTCAAGAGAAAGGAGCTTTTTTGGTGGAAAAAATTGAGGGGAATTTTGACAACGTCATGGGGTTACCTCTGCAAAAAGTACAAGAACTTTTAAAGGAAATCTTATGAGCCAGCTCATTGAAAATTTCGGCAGCTATATCAAAAATTTAAGAGAAAGAAAAAAACTGAGCTTAGAAGAACTGGCGGCCCGCACTAAAATTTCTTTACAATACCTGGCGGCTTTGGAAGATAATCGTCTGGATGAGCTACCTAGCAAAACCCACGTAAGGCTCTTCCTACGGGCCTATTTACACCAATTGGGAGAGGACTTGGACGAACTCACCACCAAATTCAAAGAGATTGAGATGACGGAGGAATTCCGCTACAAACCCAAACCCATCAGAAAAAAATCCCGCTTCCTGGATGTAATTCTGGTAGCGGCTGGGTTAGTCTTGGTTCTGATAATTTTGTGGGAGGTATTCAAAAAATCTCCGGAAAAATCCACTCCAGTTCAAAGCAACCAGGCTGAGATGGGTTTACCGCTGCGGGAAGCCGTGCCGATACAACCCAGCTCTACGGAAACTTTGACAACAGCCGTAGCCACGCCGGTTGCGGAACAAAAGTTACTATTGCGGCTGGAAGCCACCGGCAAATCCTGGGCTGAGATCATTGCTGACGGAAAGACGGTTTATTACGACTTTCTCAACCCTAACCAGAAAAAAGAATGGAGTTGTAAAAATGGTTTTATCATAACCCTGGGTAATCCTGATGCTGTAAACGGTTTCATAAACGAACAGAGACTAAAGCCTCTGGCCAGCAGAGCCAATAAACCGGTAATTGACCTGAAAATAAATTTTGAAAATTATAAATCTTTCTTAGAAGAAAAAAAGTCACCTTAATTTCGGCCGACTCAAACAAGGAGGGGAAAATTGTATCTATCTGAACTTGAAATCATAGGCTTCAAATCCTTTCCCAAAAAGACCAGACTGGTTTTCAAAGCCGGAGTTTCCGCCATTGTAGGACCGAACGGCTGCGGCAAGACCAATCTAGTTGATGCCATCCGCTGGGTATTGGGGGAACAAAGACCCACTGTTTTACGAGGGGAACGGATGGACCAGGTTATTTTCAACGGCAGTATGGACCAGAAACCGGCCGGCATGTCGGAGGTATCTTTAACCATTGAGAATAACAAGAACATCCTGCCCATCGAATACCAGCAGGTCACCATCTCCCGCCGGGTTTACCGGGACGGAACCGGGGAATATCTGCTCAACGGAATTCCCTGCCGTTTAAAAGATATAGTGGATTTATTCTCCGACACCGGAGTAGGGGCTTTTGCTTACTCGGTCATGGAGCAGTCCATGGTAGAATCGCTGCTTTCTGAAAATGCCTGGGAAAGAAGAGCTCTGTTTGAAGAAGCGGCCGGAATTACCAAATACAAGCACAGACGCAAAGAAGCCCTGCGAAAATTAGAGCAGACCGAAGGAGATTTGCTGCGTTTAAATGACGTTATTTCCGAAGTGGAAAAACAGGTCAACTCTTTAAAAAGGCAGATGCGCAAGGCTTTAGTTTATCAGAAAAATCAGGACCTGATTAAAGAATTAGAACTCAAATTAGCCAAATCCGAATACGAGACCATAAAAATTCAGGAAAAAGAAATCTCGGAAAAATTAAAGCTCTCCCATCAGGACCAGGACCTCCAGAAAGTCAGCTTAGATAAAGAGGAGCTGACCTTAGAGAACGCCAAATTAGAGCTTCTGGAAGCGGAGAAAAAAGTCGAAAGCCAGCAAAGAGAAATCAATTTGTTCAAAGAGTCCTTTTACCAGAAACAGCAGCAGATTTTGGTCTCCCAGGAAAAACAGCAGGCCTTAAATAATCTTCTGACCCAGCTTGCCGGCGAGATTGAAAGTCTGACAGCCCAGAAAGCAAATCTGGATAAAAATATCAGGGAGAAAAAGCCTGAATTAGAAAACCAGCAGGGGATGCTGGCTGAAAAAGAGAAAAGCGTTTCTGGTATAGAAAGGAATTTTAATTCTTTGGAGAAACAGTATGCTCAAAACCGGCGGGATTATGAGAAGGAGACAGAAGAGCTGAATACGGCCGAAAAAAACTTAAACTCAGCCAAGAGCGAACTGGCTAATTTGAATTTCAAAATCGAGGAAACCCAGAAGCAAAAAGCCATTCTGGTTTCCGAATATCAGAAGAGCCAAAAAGAGTTGGAAGAAAAAGAGGAGCAATTCCTAAAAACTTTCCAAGAGTTAGAAAAATTAAAATCAGACTGGGAAAATACCCAGAGGACTAAAACGGAATTAGAAGATAAGCTGCAAAATCTGGAACAAAAATTAAAAGATAACCAGCTTCAGGAGACCCGTTTAGAAACCAATCTGGCGTCGGAAAAAGCCAAATTCAGAGTGCTGGAGAAATTTTTTGAAAATTACGAAGGGTATAATTCCGGTGTGCAATTTTTAATCAATCAAAAAGAAAAATTCAAAATCTTAGACACGGTAGCCAATCTGATTCAGGCCGACACCGCTTACGCCTGGGCTATAGAGGCGGCTCTGGGGGAGAGAAAATCTTTTTTGGTAGTGGATAATCTGGATTCAGCCAAAAAAGCCCTGGGCCAGCTTAAGGAGAATCAAAAGGGTGAAGGTGGTTTCATCATCAAAAAAGAATTGGTAAATTCTTCTTCCACGGATGGCAGAGCCCAGATTAAGGAAACCAAAGGGATAATCGGCTGGGGTTCGGATTTAGTCGAAAACGGAAAGCATGTGGACTGGCTGGCCAACTCTTTATTACATAAGACCATCGTGGTCAAAGATTTTGAGGTGGCTTCCAAGCTATTGGAATCCTTGCCGGTCGACCACCAGATTGTTACTTTAGATGGCGAACTTTTGACCAAAACCGGGGTGGTCAAAGGAGGAGAGAAAAAAGAGTTTTCTCTAGTCGGGAAAGAAAAAGAGTTAAAAACCCTGCATGAAAAGATTCAGCAATTCGACGCCCAGCTGAAAACGACCATCAATTCCAAAGCCGAAATCATTCACGACATTGAGATTACCAGAACTGAGCTGTCCCAAATAATTGAGCCGGAGAAAACCAAAAGAGAGCTGTGGAATAAAAAAGAACTGAAGATGAAAGAAGTCGAACTGGAAAAGAAAGCGGTGGAAGAGGGTGGCTTTGCTAAAAGTCAGCAGATTCTGGAGCGGGATAGAAGCTTGAAAGAATTAAACCAACAAAAACAAATATTAGAGCAGAACTTATCCCAGCTGACCGACACAGAGCAAGGTTTGGCTGAAAAATTAAATAGCGGCAAACAAAAGGTTTCGGAATTAGAAAAACAAAAGGATGAACTGAATTTGAAACTGAACCAATCCCGGATTGAAATTGTCACCCAGCAAGGCAAAAAAGAACAACTGGCAAATGATATATTAAGAATGGAGGAGATGCTGGCTGATACGGAAGAGAAGCTCAAATTAAAAACCAAAGAGATAAAAAATAAGGAAAATGAGCAAACTCAACTGGCCGGCGATGTAGAAAATTTGAAAACTGAATTGGTGGAAGTTGAAAAACAAAAAGAGGAGAAGGAAGAGGATTCAGACCAGAGCAAAGAGCGGTATCACCAACTCCACGACCAGCTCTTGAAATTAGAGGAGAAGTTAAAATCTTCCCGGCATAGCCGCATGTCCCGGCAAGAGCAGGTGCACCAGCTGGAATTACAGCAGCATGACTTTTTAGCCCAGCAGAAAAGCATAACTTCTCGAATTCAGCAGGAATGGAATGAAAATTTGGAGACAATCCTTCCTCTGACCGAAGATGATTTAGCTCAACTGGCCGGTTTTAATGAAAGGTTGTCACAACTAAAAGAAAAAATCAGGACCTTCGGCCCGGTCAATCTTCTGGCTCTGGAAGATTACAAAAAAGAAAAAGAGAGATTGGATTTTCTGAAGAAACAGGTGGAAGATTTGTTTTCAGCCAAAGAGACCTTGAATTCCACTGTCAGCAAAATCAACGAAACTGCCAAGGATTTATTTCTGGAGACCTTCCAGAAAGTCAGGGGAAATTTTCAGTCTGTTTTCGGGCAGTTGTTTGAAGGGGGAGAAGCAGATTTGATTTTAGAGGAGATGTTAGACCCTCTGGAATCAAAAATAGAAATTTTTGCCCGACCCCGCGGGAAAAGATTATTAACCTTATCCCAGCTATCCGGCGGAGAGAAAGCTCTGGTTGCCATCGCTCTGCTTTTTGCCTTATACTTAGTCAAGCCCTCGCCCTTCTGTATCTTAGATGAAGTAGATGCACCTCTGGATGATATGAATTTGCAACGTTTTTTAACTCTGGTGAAAAATTTTACCGCCAACACCCAGTTTATCATCATCACTCACAACAAACAGACCATGGATGCGGCAGATATTCTTTACGGAGTGACCATGGAAGAGCCGGGGGTCTCCAAGATTGTCTCGGTCAAATTCGAGAAGGAACCGGTCTTGGCATAAATTTTTAAGGGAATAATTTAATGCGTGTACTTTTTGTTATCAATGACGCACCTTATGGCTCAGAAAAGGCCTACAATGCCTTGCGTTTGGCGATGGCTTTGCAAGCCCAGCAGAGTGAGGCGGAAGTAAGGGTATTTCTAATAGCTGACGCCGTAAACTGTGCCTTACCAAACCAAAAGACCCCTTCCGGTTATTACAATATAGAGCGGATGCTAAAAAGCATTATAAGCAAAGGAGCTAAAATCAAACTCTGAGGCAATTGCGCAGAGGCTCGTGGTCTACGAGATATGAAATTAGTGGAGGGGACAGAACCGAGCAACATCAGTGAACTTGCGGGTTGGACAGTCGACTCCGATAAAATTTATACCTTCTAAATGGCTTTTTTCTCCAGATTAAAATCCGGTTTAGCCAAGACCAAAGCTAATTTTTTAGATAAAATCGCTTCCACGGTCGGAATTCATAAAAAAATAGACGAGGAACTGCTTTCCCAATTGGAGAAAACTTTATTAGAAGCAGACCTGGGAGTAACTGCTACCGAGAAAATCCTGAACGGCTTAAAAGAAAGAGTTAAAAAAGAGAAAATAGAAGCTTCAGATAAAATTATCGGATTGTTAAAAGAAGAAATAGGTAAACTGCTGGATAGTTCAGGTACAACTTCTACAACAGTTGGTACTGCTAAGCTCCGGGTGATAATGATTGTGGGGGTGAACGGAAACGGGAAAACTACTTCCATCGGAAAATTGGCTAATTATTACAAAGAACAAGGGAGAAAAGTCTTGCTGGCGGCTTGTGATACTTTCCGGGCTGCAGCCATAGAACAACTGGAAATCTGGGCTAAAAGAGCGGGAGCGGAGATTGTAAAAAATCAGCCCAAGGCCGATCCGGCTGCAGTGGCTTTTGATGCTATTAAATCAGCGGTTTCTCAAAATATAGATGTAGTCATAGTGGATACCGCGGGAAGATTGCAGACCAAAGTTAACCTGATGGAAGAATTGAAAAAAATTAAGAAAGTGATGGGGAAAGCTCTTCCGGGAGCTCCGCACGAAATTTTATTGGTGATAGATTCCACCACCGGGCAAAATGCCTTATCACAAGTAGAACGTTTTTCGCAGGCGGTTGAAATAACCGGAATTATTTTGACTAAATTAGACGGGACAGCTAAGGGAGGAATAATCATTCCCATAGTTTCCGAGCTTAAAATTCCTATTAAATATGTGGGAATCGGTGAAAAAATTGAGGATTTAGAAGTATTCGAACCCAGAGAGTTTGTGGAGGCACTTTTTGAATGATTAAAAAATTGGAAATTAAAACCAATGCACGTTCTGAAATTATTGATATTACCGATAAAATACAGAAAGTAGTTTCAGACAGTAAAATTAAATCTGGAATCTGTATTATTTATGTCCCGCATACAACTGCCGGAATCACGGTCAACGAAAACTATGACCCTTCCGTAAGAACCGACATTTTGGATTATCTGGAAAAAATCGCCCCGCCATCAGCCCGCTATAGACATACCGAAGGGAATGCGGATTCACATATAAAAACTTCTGTGGTCGGGTCATCAGCTACATTAGTGATTGAGGATGGCAAGATTTTGTTGGGGAGCTGGCAGGGGATTATGTTTTGTGAGTTTGATGGACCAAGAACCAGAAAGCTGGTGATAAAGGTACTGGAAGGCTGATTCTATAATCTCTTTTAATATTTTAGTTAAAAAAGGAAAAAGCCCCGATAGTCATCGGGGCTTTTTCCTAAGGCTACTTCAGAGTTACTTCAACAGAGTCATCCTCTTAATTTGAGTTTGGTTCTCAAATTTAATCATATAGAAGTAAACTCCTGAAGCTATACTGTTACCAGAAGCATTCTTTCCATCCCAGATCACAGTGTGGTAACCAGCTGTTTGCACACCATCTACCAGAGTAATTACTCTCTGACCTATGATGTTGTAAACCACAATAGTCACCTTACCATCGTTGGGAAGCGAATACTTAATGGTAGTATTGGCGTTAAACGGATTCGGATAGTTGGCTTCTAAATCCAGTTGGGAGGAAGCATTTTCGGCACTGGCTGAGGTAGCGCCTCCGGTGCAGTCTTTCAAATCCAAGCCATCCGGGTCGGTATCCACCACAGTAGCACCGATCTTGGTCACGAAGTCATAGTGAACCGTAGGACCGGGTGTACCAACCGAGGTACCCACCACAGTTCCGGGGTTATACTTGACTCCCACTATGAAGGTTTGACCAACCGTAGCTCCGCTGACATTAACCGACGCCTGACCTTGACTGGTCTCGGTTCCACTTCCAATTACTTGGCAGTTGGCATTGTAAAGTCGGATTTCACCATTGTGAACTCCGATGAAGGGGAAACTGCCATTGTTCTTGGTCTGGACAATGTTAATGGTGAAGCTGGAGCTGGGCGCGCTCACACTGGTGTAATAGAAGAATGCACCGGGAGCGACGTTGTTGATAACACCGCTTTTGCGCTTATAGCAAACCTGAGTCAAGTCGCCGGCAGTGCCATTTACAAAGTCGGAACAAGTAACTTGAGTAGGAGTAAGTTTCCCGGTTGGGCAGGCTTCTTTGAGTATGCTCTGGCTACAAGTAGCTGAAGCATTATCGCAAGAGTCAGTGGCTTTCCAGGTTCTGGTGTAAGTGGTTTCGCCAAACGCTGGTCCAGGAATCACCTGGTCGGATACAATGCTAATCGTTGGATCAGGGTCGCAATTATCATTAGCTGTGGGGTCGTCGAAGAACACGGCCGCTCCACATTCGATGGTTTTGTTGGCCTGACAGCTTATGGTTGGCTTAGCAGTATCCTGAACCGTGATAGACTGGACACAGGAAGAGGAGTTACCACAGGTATCGGTAGCAGTCCAGGTTCTGGCAATCACCAAAGGACATCTGGCAGAAGTGGTGTCATCTTTAGAGGTTATACTCTTGATAGCA
>Ga0154874_156_pt1 | contig 47880 bp, 40 predicted proteins | sample Rifle2008BG19ft_FD_105846 | JGI IMG/M metagenome (GOLD analysis project Ga0154874, IMG submission 105846) | candidate division Zixibacteria bacterium RBG_19FT_COMBO_42_43
CCGCATTATCCATCGATTCTAAAATATTTCCGGTTAAACTTTCAATTTCTTTATAAGATTTTTCTAAAGTGAAATAGTTTTGATATGCTATCACCAGACCGATTACCAAAAATCCCAAAGCAAAAATGATCAGACTAATTAGAATGGTCTGTTTTTGGAAATTGGCGGTAATCAGATTGTAATTTTCCAACGACAACCCCACCCGGAAAATTCCGGCCGGAAATTCCGTTGAAACAAAGGGCTTGACCACCTCCAATACTTGATGGCCTTCAAAATCCAGAATTCTACTTCTGGCCTGATTTTGATTCAGGGCCTCCTGCAGAAAAGGGTCTTTCTCTATTTTAAGCAGCTTTTCAATGGTTCTGGAAGCAAACACGATCCCTTCCTGGGCTTGCAGAACAATGTACTCAATCCCGCTTTCCCGGCTGATTTTTTCAATCAAAAATCCGATACCGACTTCTTTTTTTATTTCATCTAAATAAGAAGGCAGGACTATCAGGGCAATAACTTTTTTTTCAGAACTACTTCTCTGAACAAACAAAACTCCCCCGGTGTATGCTCTGGATGGTCCTGAAATTTCAAGCAGAGCCTGGTTATCGTCACCCTTTAAAATTGAGCTTATTTCCGGCAAAAAATTACCCAAAGAATCCAAATAGATTTTCCTGTCTTTAATTTTGGAACTGCTTTTTAAAATTTCACCGCTGGCAGAGAGAATGTCCAGACGCAATAGCCCGGTTTTACCGGCCAACTCGGCCAGAAGATTTTCATTGAGTGTGCCCGCTTTCTCCCAATTCTCAATCAGAAGAGCGATATCAGACAAATCATCTTTCAAAGCCTGTTCGATTAAGGCATTGGAAGTAAGTGTATTCTCGCTGGCTAGAATTAAGGCCTGGAGCAGGGCTTTTCCCTGGGTCTCCATCACTTCCAGCATGCTGGCTTTACTCTTTTGAATTATATAGGAAGTTACCAGAAAAATTAGCGCTCCCAAAAGTACCACCAGAATGATTAAATACCTGATTCGGATGTGGCTCAAAAACCTGCGGAAGGACAGCTGTGACATGGTTTAAGCTTTCAAACCAAAGTAAAATAAAGCTATGGTGGAAATCACAATAATTATTATGAGCAGAATGGTCACATAATTGTAAAATTTAGAATTGGTATATTTCCCCATAATCTTGGGATTATTAATAAGCATCAGCATAAAAATTAAAATCAGAGGCAAAAGAATCCCATTTATTACCTGAGAAATATACATAATGGGAATCAAAGGAATTCTGGGAGACAAAATAGCAATTGCGCCCACGGCAATCAACAAGGTATACAGCCCAAAAAATTGAGGTGCTTCAGAAAATTTTTTATTGACTCCCTCCTCCCAGCCCATACCTTCACAGATAGTATACGCAGTAGATAAAGGTATAATGGAAGCGGCGAATAATGAGGCGTTCAAAAGACCGAAAGAAAAAAGCAAAGCCGAATATTGTCCTACCAAAGGCTCCAAAGCCAGAGCCGCGTCTTTGGCGGTCTCGATTCTGATTCCATTTTTAAATAGCGTAGCGGCACACACCATGATGATAAAAAATACCACCACACTCACTATTATACTTCCTAAAATTACATCCAAACGAGAATGTTTATAGTCCCTAATTTTAATATTTTTCTCCACAATGGAAGATTGTAAATAAAACTGCATCCAAGGGGCAATGGTTGTTCCAATTAGGCCTAGTAACATAGATAGACTGGCTGGGTCAAAAGAAACCTTGGGATTCAAAAATCCGCCTTCAACTTGACCCCATTCGGGTTCAACCATAAATCCGGTGATGATATAGGTGATATAAAATGCACTGGCTCCTAAAAAAACTTTTTCAATTGAGCGATAGTTCCCTTTAACTGCTAAAAGCCAAATGAAAATGGCGGCCAAGGGTACTACAATTTGTCTCTTGATATTTAGAATCTCCAAGGCCGAAGCGATTCCAGCGAAATTTGCTATGATATTTCCTAAGTTAGCTAAAAATAAAGCCAGTAACACGTAAAAAGTGGTTTTTACTCCGAATCGTTCACGGATTAAATCTGAGAGACCCTTGCCCGTAACTACTCCCATTCGGGCGGACATATCCTGGACCACAATCAGCGCTAAAGTAATAGGAATCAAAGTCCACAAAAAAGCATAACCGAACTGTGCCCCAGCCAAAGAGTAGGTGGTAATACCACCAGCGTCGTTGTCTACATTGGAGGTAATGATGCCCGGACCCATTATAGAAAGAAAAATCAAAATTTTTTTCCAGCGTTGTTTTAAAGTTTTAGGTCTTTTGATTGGCATTACTTATTTTCTCTTTTTGGGATGCCTGAATTCCGGCATTTCGGCATCTATGGCATCTTTTAAGGTGATGATTCCCCTTATGATATTATTTTCATCAACCACCGGGACCACTACATAATCATATTTTCTAAAATAGTTGACAACCTTTTTTTTGGAATCGTTGACCTTAAGTTTTTTGACTCTCTTGTTCATAATTTTCTCCAGAGTGCTGTCCGGAGTAGCCACAAGCAGATGCCTTAAGCTTAACACACCAAAAAGCTGTTTTTGTTCATTGGTTAGATATACATAGTAAACAACTTCAGAAGCTAAAGCATGCTTTCGAATCTGTTCGATGGCTTGAGCTACCGTCAAATTTTTCAGAAGTGTAATAAAATCTACGGTCATCAAACTTCCGGCGGTTCCTTCCGGATAAGCCAAGAGTTTTTCCAGCTCTTCTCTCTTTTCTTTTTCCATGGCCTGGATGATGGTATCCTTTTTCTCCTCCGGTAAATCGGCCAATAAATCTACCGCCTCATCCGGAGCCATTTCTTCGATTATGTCTGAGGCCTTTTCTTCACCTACCGTTTCAATCAAAGCCACACTCACCTCGGGATGAACCTCCTCCAAGGTCTGGGCAGCGGTCTCCACGTCCAATGATTTAAACATGGCCTCTCTTTTTTCCCGGTCTAATTCCTCTAAAAGGTCGGCCAATTCGGAAGGATGAATCTCGGTTAATTTTCTCTGAGTGACATTCAGCTTTAGGTCTTCTTTGAAAGGGTCTTTGGCTAAGGGCTGGACGTATTTCCAGGAGATTAATTTACTGGGAACCTGGTAGGCAAAAAACCAGTTGGTCAGAGCATCCATTACCCTGATAAATCCCAGTCGCCGTAAAATGGCTCGGATTCCGACATCCACGTGGACCAACCGTAACTCTCCATGATTGATCAAGAAATGCAGGTCATTGACTCTTTCAAGTTTGGAGCCATAGGTGTCCACCACTTGTTTATCCATAATTTCATCCCGCAGGAGAAGTTCCTGGGGTTTGCTGTGATAGTTTTGAAATTTAGCCGAAGCATCCCCTTTTAATTTGATGACATTACCCTCCAAGCTAAGCACCTCCTCCCAGCCGATTACTTTGGTAGTTTTAGGCCGGGGAGAGACCACACACAATTGCGTTACTTTGGGGAAAACCTCACCGATTTGAACGATTAAATCATTTAGTTTCCCCAGCGCATTCCCGGCTTCGTCCACAACTCGACGGTCCAATAGCTCGCTTAAAAAAATGAACATCCTTAAATCGTTTTTATCCATATTCATATATATTTTCGGAAAATTAATACAACCAAACAGCTAATTGGCTGACTTACTTTTACCATAAATTCGTAAATTGTTTTCAAAATAAACCATAGCAGAAGAACAGTCAATTAAAATTTTTGAATCCGTCTCTTAATTCAAATCACTTAAAATTTACGCCAAAGAGAGGACACTTTTAAAACGCTTAAACTTGTGGAAGAAACAATCTTTTACTAAAATAAAGTACTGAACAAAGAATAAGAAAACGGTCAAACTATTTTTTGAGCCGGATATGATTGGAAAAAATCCACCCTCGGTCGTTGCGGTAGGATTCTACCCGGTATACTCCCGGCTCGGCCGTTACATACTCCAGCTTTGCATCCAGGATTTCTTTGACCAGATTTCCGTTATGAATCAATTTTATGTGAGCTGTGCCAGGAGTTTTAGTTTTAATTTCAGCTTTGTCCCGGATGGTTATTTCATCCCCCACGGCACCTCTTTCATTTCCACTCTCAATGCTAAACTCAAATCCCTTGGCATCTCCCCAAGCATAATTGGAAATGAATATGTTACAATTTTTAATGGCTGAAAAGAGCTGTTTTTTGGCAGTCAAAAAATCTTTTGACAGTGGTTCATGCAATAGAACATGAGTTCGGATTGATTTAAACTGAACTAAATATGGGAAAATGGTCAGTCTGAATGGTCCTATGGTATAAGGATGGGCGTGAGCATCCACTCCCCCGATACCTACCACTTTTCGCCTCTGGGCTTCTTTATCCCAGATATTTAAAATTCTGGCTGTCGGTCCCTTTAAAGATTTACGCGGATGTAAAACCATTTTGAGCTGATTGAATTTGGTCAATTTTTCCATCCATTCGGACATCTGATTCCAGATTTCAATTCCGTCGAAATCCGAAACCTCCCAGGCCGTCCAGGGATAGGGAGGGTATTGAGGTAACTGATTTCTGACTTCATCCGGATGGGCGATAATTCCCAACCCACCTCTTTTTTTAACTTCCCGCACGTATTCAGCCACCGACATCTCCTTTGGCAGAACTTCCTCTAAATTGAAAGCCAGATAATGATTTTTATTTTTCAGGTCGTTGATTTCATAACCGATAATCACCAGAGTCTTCCCGAACCAGCCCTCCTGCCCGGCTTTGAGCGATTTCAAGGTCATATGGTCAGAAAGCATCAAAAAATCTAAACCTGCTTCCTGTCCGATTTTTATAATCTCCGGTACCGGTTTGGAGCCGTCTGAATCGGTAGAATGGATATGAATGCAGCCTATGTATTCGTGCATAGTTTTTAAGACAAAATTGTAGAGTTAAAATTCAAAATCAGCTATATTTTACTCCTTTTCAAATTTATTCGGCACTTTCAATAAAATCCACCAGCCCACTAACATCATCAGGGCCAAAGAAAAAATAGCAAAACGGTATTGGATGGTACTTAAAACGGATTGAGAAATCTCAATTCCAATTGACCTCAGAAATGATACTACATTTTTCACCAAAAAGAAATCTTTTTTAAAATATAAAACTACCAAGCCCCAAATTAAAGGTCCCACTATGGCAGCGACTCTTCCAAACAGGGAATATAAACTAAAAAATTGCCCCATCTTGCTTTGGGGAACTAAATCGGTTAACAGAGGGCGGGAGGCGGTCCAAACTGAGCCCAAAAGAATCCCCACTACGGAGCCCATAATCCAAAACCAAATTTGGTCAGTTATAAAAATGACTGCGGTCAAAGAAAAAAACCAAGCTAAAAGAACCAAAGACAAACTTTTCTTAGAACCGATTTTATCGCAAACCCACCCGCATAAAAGTGAACCGATAGCTGCGGAGAGAGTCGAAACCATAAATAGCCAAATCTTACCGGTTTCCGAAAAACCCATCACTAGTTGAGCGTAAACTGCCATAAATAAAATAACGGTAGCAATAGCATCCCCAAAGAAAAAATTACTGATTAAAAAGCGTAAAACACCCGGGTATTTTTTGGTGTTGGCTATACCATCCCACACTTCTTTAAAAGATTGTTTTATTTTGATTTTGGCGGGATGACTCACAGACTTTTCTTTGACCCACAGGAAAGTTGGTATGCAAAAAAGAAGAAAAAAAACTGCGGTGGGAATGAATGCCTGCTGGTTACCGGTTCCCGCAAAAATTTTTCCCTGCACGAAAGGCAAAACCAAAAGCATTCCGATTATGGCACCCATATAACCCAAAGATACTCCTAAACCGGAGACCTGCCCGATTTTTCTGGCCGGAGCCACATCAGTCAGCAGGGCATTATAAAAAACTAAACTTCCCTCATAGCAAAAAACTGCCGCACCAAAAAAAAGTAAAGCTAAAAGAATTTGCGACGAAAAATTAGAAATGCTAACCACTCCTACTAAAAAAGTGGCTATAATACAAACTAAAGTCAAATACAACAAATAACTTTTTTTATTTCCTGCTGCATCCGAAACAGCACCCAGGGGAGGCATGGTCAAAGCTCCTAAAAACATGGCCGTGGAAAAAGTAATACTATACCAGATATCTTCCATCCCTTTGTCAATGATTATCCAGGGTGCGAAATATAAAGTCACAATATTCATGGAAAAAATTGTGTTGGCAAAATCGTAGATGGCCCAACCCCAGACTTCTTTACTGAATTTTAAAGTTTTGGGGTTTTCAAATTCTAGAACTTCATCTATTTCCATATTATTTATTTTAGATTGTTGGCAATGCTAAGTCCCAAGATAATCCCTAATCCGTCCGCTATCAAATCTTTGTAGCTGAATTTTCCTTTTGGTTTTTTACTATCCCAAGTCTCTTTTCCTATTCCAAGGGTCAAAACTAAACCGGAGGAAAAATATCTGGAGGATTCTTTAGTATTGTGATAAGACCTATGATATATTTCGTAGGAGAAAACGGTCAGATGAGTGGAAAGAAAAAAGTGCTGGAATTTGTCAAAGCTAAACCATTTATCTTTTACCGCTTTTTCTTGTGCTAAAACAGTTGAAAAGAGAAACAAGAAAATTAAAATCAGGGCTTTGACCTTCAATCTCTAAACTCCCAGCTGACCCCCCAAAAATTGCTTCGTTTAGGCATATTGAAATCTCCGGAAGTGCGGTAGGTTTGATTGGAGATATTTTCAAGAGCATAGAAGATGAAGAAATCTTTGACTCTTACACCCATTTTGGCGTTTGAAATAAAATATCTAGTCAGTGAGTTAATAAGATTTGGGTAATCTACAAATTCGTTTTCGGAGGTTATTGTCAATTGTAGCAAATTTTTCAAAAGGTTAAGTCTATAAGCAATAAATAGATAACCTGAAGTAATATCCAATTCCTGTCCTGGACTGAAACCATGACTCAGTAAATTGATTTTGAAATAAAAATTAAAATTAGCTAATGTGTTTTGAATGATAAATAGATTAAGGCTTGCAATCTCCTTGAGTTTATAGGCAGAAGAATTTGATTTCTCATAATGGATAAAAACACCTAACTCCGAACTGGCTAGAGTTTGAGAAATCCCGCCATTTAGAGTGTGGCTCTTGGTGGGTTGTAAGTTTGTGTTACCAGTGATGGCTATATAACCTGGCCATTCATGCTTAGTAAAATCTATATCAAATAAGGTTGGATAGAAAATATTTCTGCTGCCAACCGCGAAAATTTTCCATCGAGGGTCTGGTTTCCAGGATAAACCGGTTATTGCAGTAACATCCGGTTTAAAAGTTTGAGTTTTTACAAAATTTACCCAAGCTAAATGATTCAATTTAGGAGCAATTTGCCACAGAGTCCCTAAATTGAAATCCCCTCTCCAGCGAGTGTGCCTCTCGAATTCTTTCATTCTGTCATATTTTAAATCAGCGCTAATCTTCCAAGAAAACTCATTCAACGAATCAGGATAAATTTCAGCTTTAATAAGTCCAGTCTGGTTTTTCAAATCCCAAGCCATGGGCTTCAAATTCTGAAAAGAATAATTATAACCGAATTTAAGCTTAAAAGTTTTGTCATCGATAATTTTTTTGTAGTAGTCCAAGCTCCAATTACTGACCTTATCATTTTTTCGGATACCCAGAATCTCCCAACCCGGATAACCTCTGACTCCCCTCTTCCCCTCATAAAAAGAGCCATTCAAAACCAATTTAGAATTAGAGTTTAAATCATAAGTAACCTTTCCGGTGAAATTATCCAGATTCTGGTCAGTATTATTTGCCTCACCGGAATATTTTTTAAATCCGGCAGTCAGATAGAATCTTAATTTATTTTGAAATAAGGGACGGCCCAATTCCACCTGAGTCCTCCGGTATCCCTTAATTCCCTGGTCAAACTGCAGTTTTGAAAATGGTTTTCCGGAAACATAATCTTTTTGCTTCAGAAATAAGCCGGCAGAATAACCACCCGGTTCAATTAGATTCGCCAGACTGTTTGCTATTAACTGTACCGATTCAATATTTTCAAAAGGTAAGATTTGAAGTTCGACATCTCCACTCTGGGGGATATACAAACTCTGAAGCGAATAATTGTTGTCATCATAAAAAAAACCAACTCTCTCGCTGGGTATTCCCAAAAATCTAAGAAACTTGGCCTGACTCACCGGCCCGTAACTTAAAATTTCCAGCTGCCTGAAAATTTTCAGATAATCAGAAAAATCCTTGATAACAAAATTATTAATGTCCGAAGAATCAATTTTTGGCTCTGATGTAAAAATCTGAAGAGCTTGTTCCAGAAATCTGTCTTCAAAATTACTTGGCTTAGATTCTACCGAAGAGATCGTATCCGGTTCTTCTGCCTTGACAGTATCTTGAGGTAAAACAGAGCGGTTAGAGAAGAAGAATAGAAAACCGAATAGAAGAATTTTGGATAAGAGGCCTGTTTTCAAACCACTATTATTTAAAGTAATACTTTAATAGTCAGCGTTAACTACATTATCTGTAATATGTTATAATTGCTACTTTTCTCGAACCACCACCAGCTTCATCAGCTTTTCGGCATTTTGGGTTTTAACCCGGTAAAAATAGACGCCTGAAGCCACGGTCTGTCCTTTCTCATTTTTTCCGTCCCATTCTAAGCCGGTATTTTGCAATGAAAACTTATTTTTGTAGGCACTGTTTCCGGGTAATGGCTGATTGGTTTTTAATCTTTTGACGATGTTTCCGTCCGGAGTTAAAATATCAACAAAAACATGGCTTTGCTCTGAGACAGTTACCGGGAAATAAGTAACATCGGAAGGATTTCTGATCACGAAAGGGTTGGGAAAATTTTGAAAAATCGTGTCCCTTGACAGAAAGGATGACGGTGCTGACAAGATGCTATCATAATTTACCTTATAGCCGTATTGCCATCCCGAGAAATTGGTGGAAAAGTTAATCGGCGTGGGAACCATAATGACGGAATCGTAACTGGCCCAATTTGCGGTACTGTCGTACCATTGACCAACTATCAGCGTATCAAATTCTGATGTTACGGGAACCGACCCCAAATTGTACGGAATCGCTGATATCCGCCACCCAGCACCTGCTATGGCTTCATAAAATTCCATATTCAACCCCCCTATGCTGTCTTGAGCTGACAGAGGCATAGGAATAAATACCACGTAATTAGCCGCGAAGTTCTGGGGTGGATTGGATTTAATGCCCGGCGTTACAAAGACAGTGTCGGCGGAAGTTACTGTATGCAGTGTATCAATTTTAATCTCTATTCCAAAGAGATTGGCCTCCGTATAATAATTACCAAATAAAGCTCTGTCACCGGTAAAATAGTTCCAGATAGTAAACTCTGTAAAGGCCTCGGCAATTCCCTTGTCCGGGTCGGTTACTTCTCTTAGAGCCTCATCTGTGGCTGTCAAAAAATTAAATCCTGACACCGCTCCGCATTTTTCCCAAATCCTCCTGATAATATCTGTTCCATATATTTCCTGTAAATAAAAAGCCCAGACGCAACTGGCGTAAGGATGAAAAACCCGGTCCGGAAAACTGAAATTGTAGGAAAAGGTCCTTAAAGAGAGCCAGGGATAATTATAAAAGAAAGGCAGGTACGCTAAATAATCATTGATATAATCGTAGACTAAATCTTCCATCCAAGTAGCGGAAAGCTCTAGCCAATATGGTCTTACTGAATCGGCATTGCCGGGAATGTATTCGTATTCAAATACATCATACCCAAAATGGATACTGTGGAAAAACTCATGTGCCACAGTAACTCGGACATTATCGTAAATCGGTCGATTCGGAAATGGAGGAACCGGATAATCGTTTCTGAGAACTATATAGCTAGTAAAACTTTGAGAAAAAGATGGTCCGGCAGTTGTTTCGGGAACGGTATAGCCATAAAAAGCAGGAGCCAATTCAGCCAAATATACATCGTACAAGCTGTCCCCTCCATTGTCAAAACCTCCTGGATACCATCCATCACTGGGTGGTTTCCTATAACTTAGCCCGTTTACTTCAAAAATCCAGACCGAATCAAAAATATCTGCTACTTTTTCCACGTAATCTGGGTGCCCATCTCCGTCACTATCCACCGTGGGCTGATAAACTGCAGAATCCCCTGCAAGAACATAGTGTATTTTAAAAAAACCTGTTGGAGAATTATAAGTTAGTTCCGTCCTAGAACCATAAGAAGGCCGGGGTATATGAAATAAAGGACCCAACGATTTAGAAGGGTCAGTAGCGGCCTGATTTTTCACAAAGTTAAATTCTACAAAATGTGAAGTTCCACACTGCGGTATGAATCTTCCTTGGGACGAATCAAAATAAGCCGGTTGAGTGGTGAGGGTTTTCTGGGTATTGTCGTGTAGAGTTTTTAAGTCTGAATCTGCGCTAAATGCCAAATAAAAGTTAAACAATAAAATAAAAGTTATGAAAATACTTTTCCTCATCCAAACCTCGCCTGTTGCACTGTCTTTAACATAGTCAAGCATTGATACGGGACTTTGATCGTGCCGATTAATATCCGACCTTTCCTTTTCCCGTGACAATCGGAGCCGCCGCTGTAAATAACCCCTAACTTTCGGGCTAAATTAATATAATGGTTTGTGAGCTTATAGTCATGCTGAGAATGGTAAGCTTCAATCCCATCCAAACCCATTTCGATTAAATCTACAATCAAATTATCTTTTTTCAAAATCCCCGGATGAGCCAAGACCGCCACTCCCTTGAACTGATGAATTAAATCCAAAGCTTCTTGAGGGCTGAGATACTTTTTAGCCACATAAGCCGGTCCCTCGTAACCTAAATATTTAATAAAAGCTTCGTCGTAAGAATTGGTAAAATTTCCTTGCAGCAAAGCATCTGCCAGATGAGGTCTGCCGATTACACTATGTTTAGCCACGGCTTTGACTTTTTCCATAGAAATCCCGATTCCCATCTGGTTCAACTTCTCCACCATTTTCTCCCCTCTTTTTTCTCTTTCTCTTTTGAATTCCTGCATCTTATCTAAAAGTTGCTTATCCTGATAATCCATCAGGTACCCGATAATATGAACATCTTCCCCCTTATAATTGGCTGACAGCTCCACAGCCGGAAGGATTTCCAGATCCTGATTGGAATTTAATTTCTGTATGGCTATAAACCCATCTAAAGTATCGTGGTCTGTAATCGCGATAGCAGAAAGCCCGACTTTAAGGGTATGCTCTAAAACTTCAGCGGGAGAGGAGGTACTGTCCGAGGCGGTGGTATGCATGTGTAAATCCACATATTTTTCCGGCATTAAAACTTTTCCTCCAGCATCTGCACAATATCTTCCACCAAGGCCTGGACTTTATATCTGACTATCAAACCTCTTTGCTTGGCATCTGCCACAAAATTCTGATCTTCTATCGATTTCATATTGATTTTAACATTGTACCAAGCCGATTCCGAAGCCGCCCCGGCAATCTGAACTGCGGTGGCTACGTCGCTGATGGCATTCTGATTCCCTTTCACCGCTAAAATCTGACTAATCTCCAGAATCTGCGCAGTTTTTTCCATCACCTCCAGAGGAACCAAACAGGCTCTTTTCAGCGCTTCCTGGAAAATCTCTTTTTGTCTTCTCTGATCTGGGGCAGTGTTTTTAGGCAGCTTATAGGCAGACATTACCTGATTAAAGCTTTCTTGATCTTTGATTATTAGGTCTTCTAACTCTTTTCTGAGCTGCTCCGAAGATTCCAAGATCTCTTTTAGTTCCGACTCGTATTGAGCATATTTTTTCTTGCCGATGGTCAGATTGCAGACCATGCTGGATAAAGCCGCTCCTAAGCTGCCTACCAGGGCGGCCACGCTGCCTCCGCCCGGAGCCGGTGAGCTTGAAGCAACCTCATCGATAAAATCAGATACACTGCTCCTGGTATCCTGCTCCCAGTCCAGAAGCCGTTTCTCTAGAACCTGTTCCTTTTTGAAGTTTTCTAACTGCAGATAATATTCTGCCACGTCTAACAAAGCATCCACCGGTGTCAACCCCACAATTTCACTGGAGATGACCGGAACCCCATAGCGGGCGGCTTCATCTTTTATTGCTTCAAAGACCCGATACATGGGGGTGCCTAAATAATTAACCAAATTGATAGATACCTGAACAATTCCCCTTTCTTTGATTTCAAAACCCAGGGCTTTGACATATCTGAAACCACCGGAAGAATATCTGATGGCGGCTGCGATTTTCTTGGCAATAGTGAGGTCTTTGGTCCCTAAATAGACATTATAGGCAATCAAAGGAAATCTGGCTCCGATTACCACTGCTCCGGCTGTGGAATGCATTTTAGCCGGTCCAAAATCCGGTTGCCGGTCCGGATTGGTGGCTATCTCTTTTTTTAGCCCCTCATATTCCCCTTTGCGGATGGTGGCTAAATTGCGGCGGTCTTCTCGGGTGGCGGCTTCTTCGTATAAATAGACCGGTATTTGGAGCTTTTCCCCTACCTGTTCTCCTAACTCTACTGCTAACCTGATACAATCTTCCATAGTGACACCGGAGATAGGGACAAAGGGGACTACATCGGTTGCACCTAAGCGGGGATGCTCCCCCTTATGTTTTTCCATGTCGATTAATTCAGCGGCTTTGGCGATGGCTAAAAAGGCGGCTTGCTTTACCGGTTCCGGTTCGCCGATGAAGGTCACCACGGCCCGGTTATGGTCTTTGTCCATCTCCTGGTCCAAGACCCTGACCCCGGGGACGGATTGGATTTCATTGACGATATCCTGGATTACATCCGGCCTTCTGCCTTCGGAGAAATTAGGTACGCATTCTACTAATTGTTTCATATTATTTTGATTTCCTAAAATATGATTTTTTTATAAAATTGCAAATTGCTAAATCCAAATCCTCTAATAATATTTTCGGCTATTATCTATTTAACTTCGCCCTTATCCCGGCTGCCAATAGCGGAATCATAATCTCATGATGTCCCACAAAGTTCAAACCTAACCCCTTTTTCAAAACTGGCCGGGTGATAACGTTTGTCAGGGGTCTGTACTGGGGAATCATATCAAAATTAGCCGTAGTAAAATCATCAATTTTCCCGTAAATATTCCGTGCCACTGAAAGTGCTTTTAAAAAAACTTCTGGCAAAATCACCGCTGAACCGACATTCAAAACCACTCCGCCATTTTTAATTCTAGAAATCCCCTCACACAAGATTTTGAAATCTTTAAAAGATGCCTCACCCGACAAGGCGGGATAAAAATTAGGATGCTGATGGACAATATCCGTTCCAATGGCAATATGAACCGTAGCCGGAATTTTCAAGCGGTAAGCATTGGCCAGCAAGCTATATTTTTTGTAGGGCGATTTGCTTGCAGCAATTTTTTTCCCCAGAGCTAGACCCAATCCCGAATTCTCTTTAGCCGCTAAAATCGAAGCTGAATTAAACTGAGACGCTGTCTCCTTCACCATCCCAAACTTTCCGGTCTCCAGTGATTCTGCCACATCTTCTGAGGTTTTCCCCCATAACCCTAACTCCAAATCATGAATGGCCGAAGCACCGTTAAAGACCAGACAGGTTATTAACCTTTTGTTCATCAAATCGATTAAGATCGGCGACAGACCGCATTTAATAACATGCGCCCCCAGCATCCAAACCAAGGGTTTCTTACGCCTACGAGCAGAAACAATTTTATCAATCAGTAAATTGAAATCCGAAGCTTTCAAAATTTTAGGCAGGGAATTCAAAAAACCGGAGAAATTTTTGGCTTGCCATAACTTAGCCAAGTTCCCGATTTCTACTTTACTTTTTCGAGTGTTAATCGAAATTGTTTTAATTTTTCTTAAATCAATTTCCAGAAAGTTCATCCTGATTTTCTATTTTCCCTACGCTGTATCTTTCAAGTTCGGCCGAGATGGACCCCACAAAGATTTTGCTTTTCATCAAAACCGGCAGACGGTGCTGGTCATCTGTCAGCCAGACGGTCAGTTTTCCTTTATGCTGAAAAACCCCGGCCCCTTCTTGTAAGAGCGGCTCCACCACAAAACATTCGAATTTACCGGCTCCCACTTTGATTTTCTCTTTGCGTAAAATTTTAACCTCTAAAGGATAATTTTTGTTGTCGGTATGGTTGTCCACTAAAAGCGATTTCCCCACTTCCAGAGGCTGGGTTCGGATATAATACATGGCGGATAAAACGTCCTGGACAAATTCCGGCACTTTTAAAGTGTCCTGTTTATTATTGACCGCCAAATTTTGGTCCTGCAGAAAACTGATCCAGCGGTCTGATTTAAAATTTCCTTCTCTAAGGTGTTTTTCAAACCATAGAGAATAAATCCCTTCCACATCAATGAAAGACAACACCCGGTCGTTGACCCGGTAAAAAGTGGAAAAAAATTTGTTAGACCTGGCGGTGGAAGTTACCCGAAAGCATTTACGACCTCTAATGTCGATGACAGTATCAATCTCCATCACCGCGTTGCCGGCGTTGATGAAACCATAATTGACCGAGTATTCTAACTTTTCTCCTACTCCGAAAGCTTTGTTGTATACTTTGCGGCCCGGGTTATTACTCACCAGGGAGTCTATGGCCGGCTTTTCCAATTTCTGATAAGAGTCTGAATTGGCTATGACATTATCAGCCAAGTGCTGGCTGAAAAGTTGGCCCTCTGATTTCAATCCTCCCGCAGTGGTCATTAGAATTGAACTAACCAGTATAATTAATAGCTTCTCTATTTTTTTCATTTAAGTTGCCCTTTTCTTAAAGACCAATCCAAAATGGTGGGCCAGATTCTTCTTAGCTGTTCTTCCAGCTCATAAAAACATTTCTGGTAAACCTGTTCATCTCCTCCCAGAGGGTCCTTGATGGTGTATTTGTCATCCATTTCCCGGCTGGGAAAAGCTTTTAAAAGATAAATTTTGGGAGATAAACCGGAATCCAGTTGCTGGATATAAAAATAATGCTCTGGAGCCATAACTAAAATCAAATCCGATTCCCGCAGAATCTGCGGGTCAACTTTTCGGGCTTTGTGATTAGTGATATCGATGTTGAAAGATTTGGTGGTATCAATAGAAAAGGGAGTGGCCGGCGCACCAGTTGAAGCCCCTACTCCGGCCGAATTAACCTCAATATGAGAGATGTTTTTCTCTTTTAACATCTGTTTTAAAATTCCTTCTGCCATGGGAGACCGGCAGGTGTTGCCGGTACAGACCAAAAGAATTTTATATTTTGGTAAGCCCTCTATCATAATTTAAAGTTTAGATTTTAAGACCCTTTTAATTTTTCCAGAGAAACTGCCCCATTTCTTATTATTTTCGGCTTATCTGAAGAAACATCTATCACTGTAGAGGGTGAAGTTTGACTTAAATTGCCACCATCTAAGATTATGTCTACCTTATGGTTAAAGAGTTTTATTATTTCTTTAGATGAGATTAGCTCTCCCTTGCCTGATAGATTGGCACTGGTCCCTATAATAGGTTGTTTTAAATTTCTTAAAATTCGGTCTATCACCTGGCTTTTGGATATCCGGATACCGATCTTATCTTGATACGTAAGGTGCTCGAATTTAGCTGATTTACAGCAGAAAACCAGGGTCAATTTCCCGGGCCAGAAGGCCTGAATAAGTTTTCTGACTGAGGGCTTTATATTCTTCACGATTTTCTTAACCTGTGATATAGAGGAACAGAAAATCGGCAGTGGTAAATTCTTTTTACGCCCTTTGATTTTATAAATTTTCCGAACGGCTTTTTTATCGGCAGCCATAACAGTCAATCCATAAACTGTATCGGTGGGTAAAATAACCGTCCCTCCTTGTTTTAAAATAAGAACTGCTTGTTGTATTGCCTGGGCTTGTGGCTTTCTGGGATTGATCTTTAAGATTTTAGTTTTCAAGCCGACTACAGAAATTTTTCTAAATCTTTATCCGAAGCCAGTTTTTGTAACAGCTCTTTGACATCCTGCACTTTGGTCTTATGAGCCACGAACACAATCCCATCTGTATGGACAATCACCAAATCCGATACTCCCAAAGCGGCTACAATTCCATCTTCTTCATTTACAATGGTGGTTTCATAGGAGTCCAGGGCCACTACTTTGCCCACGAAAACATTGTTATCCCGGTCCTTATCTTTGATTCTTTCCAAAGCCAACCAGGAACCGATATCATCCCAGTGCAAATCGGCTTTGATGGTCAGGACATTGGAAGCCTTTTCCAACACTGCAAAGTCAATGGAAATATTTTCAGCGTTGGCATAAAGTTTTTTTCTTTCTTCTTTTTCTTTGGGAGTATCAATGTGATTGTAATAGATATCTAATTCCCGATACAAACCGGGCATAAATTCTTTGATGGCTTTCAGAATGGCCGAACAGCTCCAGATAAAAATCCCGCTGTTCCACAAATGCTGGCGGTCAAAATAATATTGCTGGGCTACGGTGCGGGTCGGTTTTTCTTTAAATTGCTTGACTTTAAAAACCGGAACCCCCTCTGAAGAAGAAAAAGCTTCCCCTAATTCGATATATCCATAACCGGTTTCAGCCCGGTTCGGAACTACCCCCATGGTGATTAGGTAATCTCCCTGCTTGGCTATGGAGGTACCTATTTCTAAAATTTTCTGCAATCTTTCTTTGGGTTCAATCAGATGGTCGCTGGACAAAACTGCCATCACTGCCTCCGGGTCTCTTTTTTTCATATGCACTGCCGCCAATCCGATGGCGATACAGGTATTTTTACCTTCCGGCTCCAAAATTAGATTCTTTTCCGTTAACTCCGGGACTTTTTCCAGGATGGCTTTGGCAAAATTTTCACCGGTTACGACCAATGTCCGGTTGACCGAAATTGACTCCTTTACCCGGTCTATAGTCTCCTGCAATAAGGTTTTATCTGAGGTAATTTTTAGAAGCTGTTTAGGGTGCCCCAGTCGCGACAGGGGCCAGAATCTCTCTCCTCTTCCACCGGCTAAGATTACTGAATATAACAATTCTCACCCCCAAGTTTATGGGTTAAGATCATAAAAATTAGTTTGGTTTTGTATTTGCTGTGGCATTATTTGTCGGTCCTCACACACTGTAAATCTTTTAATTTTCTTGGTGGGAGTCTTATCGAATTCCTGTTCTCTGATTTCAAATCCTTTAACCCGTTTGTATTCCGCCAGGTTGGAGCAGCATCTATTTAACTCTTCTTTGATGACTTTTTCAATAAGATGATTATCAGAAATTGAGTCTCCCAGCTTTTCTTTGAAATATTCATAATTGGGTACAAGCATAGCATAGACCTCCTCTCGGCGGTCAATTTTTTTACCCAAGACTAAAGCTTCTGCAATATACGAAGATTTTAAAAGCTCTTTTTCAATCTCTTCCGGATAGACGTTTTTGCCGGCGGCCGTGACAATCACATTCTTTAATCTGCCGCAGATGTAGAAATATCCGTCTTTATCCATCCAGCCGGAATCACCGGTATAAAGCCAGCCCTGGTTCAGAACCTCGCCGGTGGCTTCCGGGTTATTATAATAGCCGGTCATAATCATATCTCCTTTGGCGATGATTTCTCCGATTCCATTTTTATCCGGAGTGGCAATTTTTAGCTCTGCTCCCATAATTGACTTTCCCACGGAGGCGTATTTGGGTTTATTAAACGGGTTCAAAGTAATAACGGGTGAAGTTTCGGTTAAGCCGTATCCCTGTAGGAATTTGATTCCCAATAAATCAAATCCCTTGGCAATATAAGCCGGCAAAGGCGCCCCGCCACAGATCAACAGTCTGACCGAAGCCAGCCCGGCTTTTCGTCTTAGGGGTCTAAAAATAAGTTTGCCCGAGTTAAAACCGAAAAGTTCCTTTAGGGCTTTTACCAGCTGAAAACAGAAGTTAAAGTATGGTCTGGTAAATAGCCCCTTTTTAGCCACCGCATTCTTGATACTCAAAAACATCTTTTCAAAAAGCAAGGGGACACCTAACATGATGGTAATATTATTACTTTTTATATCTTCCAGCAGCTCTTTTGATTTCAGACTGCGGGCATAAGTAATTTGCGCTCCGCTGGCTAGGGGAATTAAAAATCCACAGGTTGATTCAAAGACATGATTTAAAGGTAAAACTGATAAAAAATTATCCTGTGGGTAAAGGTCTAAGACCCTTTCAATTCCCCAGATATCTGACATGATATTTTTATGGGTCAGCATTACTCCTTTGGAGTTTCCGGTGGTTCCGGAAGTAAAGATGATTTCGGCTACGTCAGTATTTTTCAATTGCGGAAAGGCTACGGTGGACTTTCTTCCTTTAACCAATAATTCGGAAAGCTTTAACGAATTTTGTAAAGACCCCTCCTCATCTAATAATATGATAAGCTTCAAGCGATTAGCGAGGCCTGATACCCCCTTAATTTTTGGTAAATGTTTGGCGGAGACAAATAATATCTGGGCATCCGCTTGGTTTATAACGTGGGCAATCTCCTGGGGCTTAAGCAGAAAATCTATGGGAACAACAACTCCTCCGGCTTGCAGAATAGCCAGATAAGCCATTCCCCATTCAGGCCGATTTTCCGAAAGTATTCCCACTCTTTGACCCTTTTGAGCTCCTAAACTTACCAGTCCCTTGGCAATATCTGAAACCTTTTCCCCTAACTCTTGATAAGTAATTTTGCTCCATTTATCATCTTCCGAATATGCCATCGACCAGGACCCAGGGCAGGTAGACACGGCCGTGAAAAACATCTCCGGGATGGTAATATCTTTGAACTGGTCTGGCTGGAGTAGTTTTTCTTGGGGCATATTGTATTTAAGATGATTAATTAATTTAGTAATTACAGCATATTTGTCAAGCGGTTTATAAAAAAGGGGTTTAGTTAAACTTTAAAGTTAAGCGACATAGAACAACTCAAGTAGACAGAGGAAAAACAAAGAGGGCTTCTGGTTTAAGCCAAAAGCCCTCTTGCCCCTCTTTAACCCTGAAAATTTACGGTTGGGTCGGTTCCTGTGTGTCGGTTGAACCGTGCATTTCTTCGGTAACGATAGTAGGAGTCACAAAAATGACTAAATCTTTGGTGCTAATTTTCTTTTTGGTATACCTAAACAGATACCCCAAGACCGGTATATCTTTCAGAATCGGTATACCGACATTTAACTTTTCCTCGTCTTGTGTGGTTAAACCACCGATGACCACGGTCTGGCCATTTTCAACCATCACATTGGTTTCGGCATTAGTGGTCTGAATGATAATGCCAGCCGGGTCAGATTTAGATTGGCTTCTCTCCGGCCGCAAGTGCATTAAGATCCGGTTTTCAGCTGTGATGTGTGGAGTAACTTTCAAAATAGTTCCCACATCCACGAAAGTAATAACTACATTACCAGAAGCATCAAACTGTTTTATGGGTATTTTTTCTCCTAATTGGATTGAAGCCAGTTTATTATCCAATGTTGTTATCTCTGGATGTGCCACTATTTTTAATTTAGTAGTTGAAGCTAGGGCTGAAATCTGGCCACTTATATTTGCCGCACCGTCGGTTCTGAGTAAACTAAATAAAAACCTGCCTACCGGGTCACTAACTTTATCGGCAAATTGCCCTGTCCCACTGTCAACGCTAGCATCCCAATCTTCTCGGCCAAAATTAACTCTTCTTGTACCGGTGAACATCCAGTTTATCCCGAATTCTTTTAGTAAGTCAGTGTCCATTTCTAAAAGCTGGGCTGAAATCCGGATCTGCTGGGTCTCTTTATCCAAAGATTTTACAATCTCCTGAACTTTAGCAATATTGTCCGGAATATCTCGAATAATTAAAGAGTTGGTGCGTTCATCCACGTCGATCGAGCCGCGCTCCGACAGCATGGACTTTATGGGTTTGACCATATCCTTGGCGGCCGAATATTTGATGGCCACTATTTGCATTTCCAGACCAACTAAGATTTTTTGTTCTGCCTTATATTTTTCTACCATCGACTGTTCCTTTAAATATTCATCCAAAGGAACAACTCGGATGTACCCTTCCTCCTGAACCCCGGCTAATGAGTACGTTTTAAGAACGATATCCAGCGCCTGTCTCCAGGTTACATTCTGCAGGTTTAAAGTAACATTGGCCTGGACGCTGGGAGCGGTTACTATGTTTGCGTCTCCATAGTCAGCCAGGAAGCTTAAAACCGAATGTACATCTGCGTTCTGCAGATTTAAGTTTTTGATTACCTTTTCATCCTGTTGGGTAATTCCCAAAGTTAAAGGTATTAAAAGCATGACCAGAAAAATTATTAATTTGTTTTTCATCTCATCCTCACTTGTTTTCGACATTATATAAATCTAAAGCTACGTTTCTGGACCAACCGTATTCTTGAATCTGGAAGATAACTCTATCTTCATCTACTAAGATAACCGAACCGTTTTTGACTCGGTCTCCCGGCTCCATAATATAGCCGTAGCCGCGGTTATCCTCTAAGAGAGCTTTATTCCCCTGTAAATCCTGTAAAACTCCGACTAATTTCAAATTTTCTATACTGGGAATGGGAGCCTGTCCAAATTCGGTAACTTTTTTATCTCCAATCAAGGGAGAAAAAGGGTCTCTTTTACCCAGACTGCGGTATTGTATCATCCTTCTTTTAGGAAAGGTCTCAATGGCCTGCAGGGCTTTTTCTTGGATTTGACTGGGGACAACCTTAACTATCGGAGCACCCTCTTCTTCTATAATGGTAGTTGGAGGAGTAACTTTTACCGCGACTTTGGATTCGGCAGTTTCTTCTGATTTTTGCTCTACAACTGGGCTTGGTTTAACTTCAGTTACCGGACTCTTCTTAGGTTCTTTTTTAACTACGGACTTAGAGCTGGGCTCAGTGGGCGTAAGCGGAGCCTCTGTGACCACAGTTTTGGTTTCTTCAGTTGGAGTAGCTTCAGTTACCGGAGCAGTTGTGTCCACCACCTCAGAAGATTGAGTAACTTCGGAAGGGACAGAAGTCGGTTGAGTATCGGAACTTACTATAGTTTCCGGGCTGGGAACTTCGGTAAATGTGGAAGAGGGTTCAGGACTCACCGGTTCAGTTGCTAGCTGTTCAGATGAAATTGGTTCAGACGCAGTTTCCGGTTCTGTACTAGCTGTAGTCGACTCTTTGGTTTCTGTAGTCTCAGTTGAACTGCTGGCTTCACTAGTGGCTGGAGTTTCAGCTGGTTCAGTAGTTGAAGGTTCAGAGGGGGTCGCTGTTTCGGGCGCTGTGGAAATTACTGGTTGTTCCGGTGATGCTAACTCTGTTTTTTCAACACTGGGAGTGACTGGTGTTGGTTTAGTGACACCAGATACGGACCATCTCTCAAAATCCGGTTCTCCCATTGATAGCAGAGTAATAACTATGGAATTGTCAGCTGTGTGTATGTCATAATTGACGGTTTTAGCCGCATCTAAAACAATTCTGACCACCCGGTTAGGGTCAGTCTGGTATTGACTGGTTCTAATGGAGGTAATAATTCCGGAAGGTAAATTGCGAAAATCATATTTGGGTAAATTATGCAAGGCATCTTTACAATCGATTAGAATTCTAAAGGGTCTCCCCTCTTTAGCCGGGACCGAGGAAGAGTTAAACTGAAAGGGATTGTTAGCCATAATAGTGACCAGAGTGGAATCCCCTCTTTTCTCTAAAGAGATGTCGCTCACTAAAACCGCTCCGAAAATGTTGGTTCCGGTAATGGCTAAAATTACGATTATTAAAATAACTACGATTAGGGCTATTTTTAAGATTTTCATAATTATCCCTTCCTAAAATTGAACCTTTTTTAATCTCTCATCTTCTTTAATAAAGTAGGTAGTCATTTTAAAAGTTGCCTGAACAGTTTCTTTCTTATTAGTAGCCGAGGCGGAACTGGTCAGGCTAACATCCGAAATGTTGGCGATAAAGGGAAAATTGGCTATCCGTGACAGAAAATTACCAAACTCATGATAATTTCCGGTTAGCTGCAGATTAAAATCACTGGCATTGTAGAAACTCAAAGGGTAGGTGGTCCGGGGAGTGATTTCCCGGATTGTTATACCGCTGGTTTGGGCACCCTGGTGCATTTGAGTCAAGAGCAAAGGTACCTGTTTTTCTTCCGGTAATAGCAATTCGACGGTTTTGTATTTTTCCAGCAAAGCTTCATATTCAGATTTTAGATTTTCAAATGATTTAGCTTTGAGTTCAACGTTCTTTAAATTGGTCAAAATGGTTTCGTACTGAACCTGCTTGGCTTGAATCTTTTGGTTATTTTTGGAGTAGATACGGTTATTCCAAAAGTACAAAGCCAGAAAGCCCAAGAGCACTCCTAAGATAATCTTTTGATTTTTAGGGTCTTTGAAATCCATTTTTACTCCTTATGGGTTAATGAACCACTAAGTTACTGCTTCCACTGGTTTGAGGTTGCTCGGCAAAACTGGGTTCGCTGGTTTCATAGAATAAATCGCATCCCAATTCAAATGAAAATAATTTTTGTTTCTCAACTTCGTTTGATTTGACAAAGTTTAACTCAACATTCTTGAAATAATTGGACTTCATCAGCTGAATCATAAAATTGGCTAAACTGTTGATAGAATAAGTGTAGCCGGCAATGGTGACCTTGCGTCCGCTGGGAGTAGGTGATGGATTGACCGGAGGCGGAGGTGCAGCGGCAGTGGGAGTGCCAGGTGGATTAGGAGTTCCTGTCGGAGGAGTTGCCACGGCTAAGGGAATCTCTTTAAAAGCCGATAGCCACAAGTATTCCGGTATTCTTTGGCTTAAATCCTGTAGGATATCTATCCAGGCGGATCTGTTTCTATCCAGGCTTTCTATAGCATTCATTCTTTGTAAAAGTTTGTCTTTGAGTTCGGTCAAGGCATCCACCAATTGAATATCTTTTTTCAGTTTTTCGGTTCTGGCTTGAGCTTCTCGCATTCTGGAATCTAAATTCTTTAGTTTAACCGTCTGATAAAAGGTAGAGCCAATTACAAAGACTATGACGGCTGCCACTCCACCCATCAGGTAGATTACATTTTTCTTGCCTGAAAAACTAAAGGAAAAGGCCTTGGCTTTCTTTCTAAGCTCCCTGGGTAATAAGTTTATTTCTATCATATCATTTCACCTTCCTGGCCGCCAGTCCGATCCCCACTGCCAAAAGCGGGGCTATTTTTTCCGGATGTAAGTCTCCAAACATCTCCGGGTCATAATCTATATTCCTTAATGGATTGGCTATTTCGACCGGTATGTTCAATTTGGACTGTAAAAATTCCGGTAAAAATGGTACCAAAGCACCTCCCCCGGATAACACTATCCAGTCTACATTGGGGGCTTTGGCTGAAGTTTTAAAATAAGAGAAAGCCACTTCCAGCCCGGAAACTAACTCTTCGCAAGAGGCAACCAGGGTAGCTTTTAACATATCCTGGTCTAAAGTGGAGCTTATCTCTCCTTTGAGTGTTTTAGCTGCCAAATCCGGGGTCAATCTGAACTCTCTTTGAATGGTATCATAAATTGCCCGGCAGCCGGCCGATAAATCGCGGGTGGAATGATATAGCCCGTCTTTGACAAAAGTCAAATTAGTTACTTCGAAACCGATGTTGATTAGAGCGGTTACTCTCTGAGGGTCGATTTCATAATTAATTTCATAGGCGTTGAATACGGCTAAAGCATCGGTATCAACTACTACCGGTTTTAAGCCGGCATCAAAAATTAAATCCAAATAGGTTTTCAAAAATTCATTTCGGGCCGCTACCAAAAGAACATCCATTTTGTTGGTCTCTTCACTGACATTGACGATGTGATAATCCAAGGTTACATCTTCCACGTCAAAAGGAGACCTCTGTTCGGCTTCAAATAGGATGGCCTGCTCTCCTTCGCTGCCGGTCTTTTTATCCATGCTGATTTTATCGGTTATGACTCCGTGACCCGAAATCCCGATGGCCACTTCTTTGGTTTTGGGATCTACCTGGTCGATCAGACTCTGTAAATTAAAAATTACAGTTTCGCGGTCCTTGATTTCTTGGTCGATGATGGCTTCCGGCGGCAGTTCTTTTATGCCTAAGGTCTTCAATGAATATCCGGCTGAAGTCTTCTCCATCTTGATTAACTTGATGGAGCTGGTTCCTATGTCCAAGCCGGTGACTGTTTTTCCTTTTTTCCCAAACATTGTTTTTCCTTTTTTAAATGTTTCGGTAAAAAACTATTTTTCTTAATAGCTTTAGTTAAAATTTTTAAACAAAAGTCTAATTTTTAAACAACTATCTTGATTATCGACCTTCTGGGTAAAAAATTAAGAGAGCTTTAATAAAAAAAGCTGTGAGGTTGGCTCACAGCTTCTAAAAGTGATTCGGAATTCTGAAACGGGTCACAGGATTTTGACCCGACCAGTGGTGGCTAAGACATCCACGTTAAAATTATCGGTTATTCTAGTAGATTTGCAGTTAATCAGACCGCCGCTGCTTCCGGTACCGTCGCTTCTAAAGATTATGCAGCCATTGGTAAAGGTGCAAGCTCCGAAGTCCAATTTCGACCCTAAGGTCTTGGTTTGTAGAGTGGAATCGCTGGAAGTGTAAGCAAACCCTCCTGGATTATTGGTATCCAAAAAGATTTTGTAAGTATTGGTGAGTGTATCAAAAACAACACCGCACTGTACTTTGGTCTGGATGGCTTTGGAGCGAGCCCATCTGATGTCTGAGATGACTTCTCTCACTTGGGATTTCAGCTTGACTCGGTCCATGGTCCTAAGAAAGCTGGGGACTGCCAGGGCCGATATGATTCCCACGATTACCACGGTAATTACTATTTCTATAAATGTGAAACCGGAAATTTGTCTTAGTTTTCTCATCTTCCACCTCATCTTTAGTAAAGTTCTCGCCAAGTTCCCGGCAGTCTCTTGTAGGTATAGGTAAAAGTGCTACCGCCGCCTGGCATACCCGGAGGTAAGTTATCAATCAGCGAGGGAACCTGGAAAAAGTCAGGAACGTTTTTGCAATCAAAGAAATTGGAGACCATACTTCCCGCTATCTGGTTTTGTTTTTCATTTACGATTTTATTCTGAGCAAAAAAGGCACCCATGAGGTTTAGCTGAGAAGCACCGCTTCCAGTTCCGATATACATGTTTTTATTAGAGAGAAATCCGATTACGTCATTAGTGGGGAATTGGTCTTTGGACAAAACGTGAGTATTTATATACGTATCTCCGAAACTGGACAAAGTACCTCGACCATCATAGGTTATAGGAGTGCTTTTCTTGGAACCCGAACCCGCCTCAATGTGGATATTCCCAGTGACATATACCATTCCAGAAATACTTAAATTTCCATTATCATCCAAAGTGATGCTACCGTAACTGTTACTTCCGCCAGAATAGGTAACCCCTGGTTTTAAGGTCACATCACCATTAATCACAAAAGCATGCGATGATAAATAGTCAGTATAATTATTATAAGTAACTCCGGAACTTTGATCATAATAAGGCAAATTCATACTAGGGAAACTTAGTTCATTTCCCAGGTCATAAACATCGCTATAACCGTTGTCTGAGTAAACGTTGTCAGTTCCGCCATTTCCGCCAAAGCCATCGGATACGTAGGTTCCGTCAAAAGTCTCCTTGACTGCCGGAGATCCGCCCGCAACATCTTGTTCTCCGATGCCTGAAGTACCGTCTAAAGACACATAACCATGTTTTACTCTTAACTCCGCATCCAAAGTGTAAACATTTTCACCGTTAAAGACCGTCATATCTAAAGAAGGTACTCGACTGGATAAAGTTGCGTTCATTCCGGAGTAATTATTATACATTTGGGCGGTACCACTAAAATCAGTCGCCAATTCGGTAGCTAAAAGAGCGTCATCATAAAGACCATTACCATTATCGTCAGTGAAGAGTTCCTGGGGGTCCCATAGACCATTCCCATTGGCATCACTAGTTAACGGCTCTCCCGGTTGCCAGAGTCCATCTCCGTTGGTATCAGTATATCCATCATCTGGGTCCCATGTACCGTTGCCATTACCGTCGGTAAAAGGTTCTCCGTCTCCTAAAATATGAACTGAACCATGATAACTCACATTACCCTGAATCCCTTTCCCTTGTTGTCCTACACCGGCAAACATCACGTTGTTCCAGATATTTAAGGGATTTCTCTTGCGTCTGACTTGAACTTCAATGGCGGCTTTACCATCGCTGGCATATCCGGTGGAAGTTAAGGTCTTAAATTGACCGACGCCGGTGACCACCACCCTAAAAGTATCATAACCTAAACTGGAAGAATAGCCATTAATTAAATCGCGTAAAGAATCGTTGGTTGTAATCTGTCCGTTATTCTTGGCTAAACCCATAGCCAATTCCAGTCCGGCTTCAGCTGTGTAGAAAGCGTTGTTTCTCTCTTTAAGGTTCTGCGAAATATCCATATCCCTACTGGAGGTCAATATTCCGGCTATTCCTATAAAGGAGAGCAGGATTAAAATTAACAGGGATGCGATTAAGGCCGAACCTTTTTGATTGTTTCTTAACATATATATATCCTCCTCTTTCTAATTAAAGGTTTCTAATCTTAATTCTGGACTGCAAAACTCTGCGTCTGTACTTGTCTCCGGTATAGGTATCATCTTTGGTATCTTCCCGGGCCGTTAGGTTCACCTGTATGGCAGTTCCAGACTGAACAAATTGTACAGATTCAATATTTTCAGCGAAAAGCTGAGCTGCCTGGGTGTTGACTTTTTTCATTAAATTGGGATGGTTAGCCACGGCAGTGCTTACATAAAACTTGGTGGTATCAACTTTGGCGCTCTCTTTGACAAAGATGGTCAGAGTGTCCCCGTCGATTCGAAACGCGGTTGAACCCGCCATTCCATAACCGGCTTTGCGGATATAACGGGTCAGTTCATCTAATAATGCGCGACTATTCTGCTGCATATCTGAAATCTCTTCCTGCACCAGCCAATGGTCATGCTGTGTGATGTAAAATCCTAAAACGGCACTGACTACGATTATGGATATTAAAGCACCGATTAGGAGTTCTACTAAGGTTATACCTTTTTGATTTTTAAGCTTTTTCATAATTCACCTCTTATTTCATTTTATAAGTTGAATAAGTTTCGGACCGGGATACTCCTTTTTTGTCAGTCCAGCTCATGGTAACTAGAATCCTAAAAACATTAGGTGGGACTGTCCCGTCTGAGCCGGAATCATCAACCCGGATGCTACGGTTGTAAACGTTGAAAAGCCCGTTATCGTTTTCCGTGTAAGGAATCGGGGTTATGACTGACTGGTTTTTTAATCTTTCCATACTGTCCTGAGCTAAAAAAGCCGCTGAGGTGACATCTTTAGAAAAAGCGTTCCCATACATGGCGGTCACCATCATAGGTGCCAGACCTAAAACTCCTATGGCTAATATTACCATGGAGATCATTACTTCTACTAAAGTAAAACCTTTTTGGTTTTTTAATTTTTTACTCATTTTACTCTCCTGTTCTTCATTTATTTTTTACTGATGGTCTTAAGAGCAATGGTTATGCCGAAACTTACTTTTTAAAGAATTTTTCCCTGTAAGCGAAAAAATGTAAAGGGATTAGCTATTTGTTTATTTTTTGAACTTTCTGGGGGATTTAGTTAAGTGTATATAAAAGAAGGTGATAAAGCTATAAACTGTAGGGTTCATCCCATACTGCTTAAGATTAGTTCAAGAAGTAAAGGGATTGACTTTTAAAAAAATTTTGTTAGATTATAATGACTACCGATTTTCATATCGTATCAAGAATGAAGAACCGTAAAATCAAGATGAAACCCTTCACGAAGTTTTATCTTTCAATTTTATACCTGTCATTCAGTTTTACCGCTCCCTGGTCAGCTGATTCTAATACACCGGCACCTACTTTGGTCTCTGCCAAAGACCACCCCACTGTTTCAGGGAGATTACAGGGTTTGATAGCTTCCGAAAATCCTAATGAAATTCTTAAAATCTGGGTTTATTTTACGGATAAGGGGATTTTTGAAGAAAAGGGCTACCTGGGTAAGTTACAAGAACAGAAACAGATTCTGTTGCCGAAAAATCTAAGCCGTCGAGCAAAATCAAAAGAAAAAGAAGTGGTTGACTTCTATGACTTGCCGGTTTACTCTTCATATATAAAGCAAGTTACTCAATTAGGAGCCAAGCTAAATTACGTCAGCCGCTGGCTGAATGCCGCCAGTTTTTATGTCCCGGTAGGTAAAATAGAATCCATCAGTATTTTGGGATTTATAAAGTCAATTAAGCCGGTAGAGATTCTAGTTCGACAACCGGAACCAATTGAAGAATCCCAAGTTGAAGCTGAAGTGATTAAAACTTTGGGCGGAACTGCTCTTAATTACGGACCATCTTTAAATCAATTACAACTTTTAAACATTCCCGCAGTCCATTCACTGGGATTTAAAGGACAAGGAGTTTTGGTCTGTATGATGGATACCGGGTTTCGGAAAAACCATCAGGCTTTTCAGATAGCTTATAATGAAGGAAGGGTCTTAGATGAATATGACTTTATAAATCATGATAATAATGTTCAGGATGATAGTGCAGATTCTCCCGGACAGCATAGTCATGGAACTTCCTGTTGGTCGATTTTAGGTGGCGAAAAGGACGGTACCTTATACGGCCCGGCTTTTAAAGCCGATTTTATTTTAGCCAAAACTGAATATGTCCCGACAGAAACTAGGATTGAAGAAGATAATTGGGTGGCCGGTGCAGAATGGGCAGACAGCTTAGGAGCAGATATAATCTCTAGTTCCTTAGGATATTATGATTTTCCCCAAAACCCAGACACTTTTAGTTACACTTATTCAGATCTAAATGGTGATGTTGCTGTAACCACAATAGCCGCAGATGTAGCCGCTTCTAAAGGGATTTTAGTCTCTAACGCTATGGGGAATTCAGGCCCTGGAGCAGGAAGTTTAATCACCCCGGCGGATGCGGATAGTATCATTGCCTGTGGGGCAGTTGACTCTTTTGGAGTTATTGTTGGGTTTTCTTCCCGGGGACCTACTTCTGACGGCAGAATCAAACCGGAGTTAGTAGCCCAGGGTTCCTCAGTATATAAAGCTTCTTCCCTTGATACTTTAACTTATAACAGGGGTGGCGGTACCTCTTTTGCCACACCATTGTTGGGTGGTTGTGCCGCAGTCTTACTCTCTGCCAGACCCAACTTGAATAATATGCAGGTCAGAGAAGCCATGATGGAATCAGCCAACAATGTGGGGTCTCCCAATAATAATTATGGCTGGGGAATGCCGGATATGCTTTTGGCTTTGAGGTATTCATTTATCAACGGAGATGTAAATACAGATAATAATATTAACCTAGCTGATATTATCTCTTTGGTCAATTATTTCTTCAAAGGCGGCCTGGCGCCACATCCTGTGAAAGTCGGGGACGTAAATTGTGATACCAGTGTGGGTCTGACAGATATTGTTTATCTGGTAAATTATGTTTTCAAAAGTGGTCCCTTTCCCTGCTAAGTTTGAGTAATTTTACTCAATAACTTTCCCCCTAAGGATAAATTGAAACCTGCTTAATTTTAACCATTTCTTCTTGCTAATTTTTAAATCAAAAGTATTTTAAAGGAAAAACATTATAAAACAGGAGACATAAATGCCAACTTATATTACATTAGCGAAATTCACCGGACAGGGCGCCAAGACCATCCAGGAGACTACCAAATGAGCCAAAATGTTCTGGAATTGGCTAAAAAAAGAAGAGTCAACTATAAAGGAATCTACTGGACCTTGGGAAGATTTGAAGTAATTTCTGTTTTTGAGGCACCGGATGATGAGACTGCTACTGCCTTAGTTTTAGCATTGGGGTCTAAAGGAAATGTCTCTACGCAGACTATGCGGGCTTTCAGGGCCAAGGAAATGGAGAAAATCCTGTCAAAAATCGGTTGAGAGATTAGATTCGCAGATCGGGATAGAACAACTTGATATATTAAGTGTCTATCTGGTACTTCTTTATTTTCTCAAACAAAGTGGTATAATCTATTTTTAAGATTTCAGCAGTTTTTCTTTTGTTGCCTCTGGTCTCGGATAATACTCTTAAAATCAAGGACCTTTCCGCTTCCGCTTGGGCATGGGCACCGACTTCTTTTAAGCCAGCCCCTTCTCTTAATTTAATTTCCGCTGTCGTGGGAATCCTGATAGCCAGATGCTCCGGTAAAATCCTTTTTCCTTCACACAAAATTATGGCTCTTTCTATAGTGTTTTCTAACTCTCTGACATTTCCGGGCCAGTGATATTTTTCCAAAAGATTCAAAGCTTCCACTGCCACAGACCTTTTGGGTTTATTCAACTCTTTGCAATATCTCGTAATAAAAAAGTCAACCAAAGTGGCCACATCTTCTCTTCTATCCCTTAAGGGAGGAATATTAATGGGGAAGACAGACAATCTGTAAAATAGGTCTTCTCTGAATTGTTTTCTCTGTGTAGCTTCTTTCAAATCCACGTTAGAGGCGGCGATTAAACGGACATTGACATTGATAATTTTTGAGCCTCCCAATCTTTCGATCTGTTTTTCTTGCAGGACTCTCAAAATTTTGGCTTGCAGGGCTATATCCAGATCCCCTATTTCATCCAAGAAAATGGTGCCTCCCTCGGCTAATTCGAATTTTCCGATTTTGCGGGCGTAGGCACCGGTAAAAGCCCCTTTTTCTGAGCCGAATAGTTCATTTTCCAAGAGTTCTCTGGGAATAGCGGCACAATTGATGGCAATATAAGGAGCTTCCCTGCGAGACGATAAGTTGTGAATAGCCCGGGCAAAAAGCTCTTTGCCGGTGCCGGATTCCCCCATAATCAAGACTGTGGTATCCGAGGGAGCGACTTTTTGGACTAAGCGTGAAACCTCTTTCATGTTCTCACTTTTTCCAATGATTAACTGCAATCCCAGATTATGATTTAGTTCCTCTTTGAGCAAAATATTTTCCGTCAGAAGTCTGCGATTTTCTATGGCTTTTTTGACCAAAACTGCCATATGTTCAGTATCAAAGGGTTTGGTGAGAAAATCAAAAGCCCCCAATTTCATGGCTTCCACCGCAGTTTCTATAGTTCCGAAGGCGGTCATGACAATCACAGAAATATCTGGGTCAATCTCTTTGATATTTTTCAGGACATTGATGCCGTCTGAATTGGGAAGTTTTAAATCGGTGAGGACTAAATCAAATTTTCTTTCTTTGACCTTATCTATGGCGGCCGGACCATCTCCAAAAGCTTCTACCTCATACCCTTCTGATTCTAAAGTCCTGGACAGCATTTTACGCATCGACTCTTTGTCTTCTATTATCAGGATAGAAGCCATCTTCCTCCTCGCTCTTGCGTTTACCTTTCTTATCGGCAAAGAGGCAAAATCTTGAGCAAAAACCAAGTTATTTGTGGAGATTTTTCAAGATTGAAAGGAAATTAAATTTATTGTGCAAATTTAACGCTCAGAAAAAGAAATTGAGAGATTTTTTTAGCTTTGAGATATTAAAATTTAGGGTTGGCAGATTTTACAGGGACTAAACCCCTGTTTCAGGGCTTGGTCTTTGGTTTTGAAAATTATCAAATCTTTTTGAGGTGCAGACAAAATGACAGTGCAGCTGGGTCGGTGGAATCTTTTGGAGCCACGGCGGGCTAAGTAATTTTTCTCCGGCTTTTTGGCTTCAGACCAGATTCCCAATTTCTTCTCTTTTGCTTCACTCTGCAATTTTAAGAAATATTCTGTGTGTTTTACGTTCGGTGGAACTGTGTACAAATTCGCCAGACCATTTCTAACCAGCTCGGCGTTGACAAAGGTCTCCCCTACATAAACATATGCCAAAGTTCTTCCATATTTATCTTTTCTCTGGAGGTCAAATTCTATTCGAATTTCTTTTGACTCAACTAATTTTTGGTTCAGCTCTTTGGCTTCCAGATAAAAAGGTTGATCTTTTTCAGGAGTATCTATCCCGACATATCTGAAGTGTTCTCCGGATTCCAAAACTATAGTATCACCGTCAATTACTTCTTTTACCTTAATACCTTTAGAAAAAACCAGAGATTCTATAAAAAGACTCAGGGTGATGGTCAGTAAAAACCAGCTTAAATATTTTCTCGCCATTTTATTAAACATAAATGTTATTCATTCATTGCATTACAATTTGACTTGTACCGTCTTCATTTTCTACCACTGTGATTAAATTATCCACTGAATCTTTTATATCTTCGATATGAGTGATCAAAAAGATTTGTCGGAAGCGTCCTTTCAAGGTAGCCAAAGCTTTCAAAATGTTTTCCTTTCTCTGAATATCCTGGGAGCCAAATACTTCGTCTAACATAATGAAGGAAAATTCAGCCCCGCTGGATTCGGCAATCATTCTGGAGATTGCCAGCCGTAAACATAAATTGGCCAAATCCTTTTCCCCGCCGGAAAATCTTTCCAAAGCGAACTTTTGCCCATTATCATAGATTAAAGTTTCATAGTTTTCATCCAATTCTAAATCAGAGTACTTGCCTTCGGTCATTTCAGCCAAAAGCTGTTTGGCTACCCGAGCCAGGGTGGGTCTGATTCTTCCGATTAAATGCAGCTTAAAATCTGTCAAAATTAAAGATAGCTTTTCTAAGTACAATCTTTCCAGCTCCAAAGATTTTATCTCCTTTTCCAACGTCACATTCTGTTCGATTTGTTTTTCCAGCGATTCCCTTTCCTGCAAAATAAGTCTTTCCTGATAAATTAGATCTTTGACGGACAATTGAAGGTCAAAAACCTTCTGCCTCATGTTCTCTAGTTCTACACTTTTTTGCTTAAAAACCGGCTCTTCGAAGGCAAGTTGTATCAATTCTACCTCCAATTTTTGCACCTCACCTAGAATAATTTGTTCTCTTTGGGTCAGCTCTGCAATTTCTTTTTCCACCAGGGGTAACTCTTTAATTTTTTGATTAAGTTCCTGAAACTTTTCTTTATTCTTTTCAATCAGCTCAAGCTTAGCTTTCAGCTGCAAGTGTTGCTGGGAATCATAATTGACCCCACCTAATTCTTCCAATTTAGAGCGTAAATTAGCAATTTGTTCGTCTTTTTCTTTTACCTGCTTTTCTAGGTTTTCGTATTCCCCCTGTGATTTCATTTTATTCTTATGTTCTGCTTCCAGTTTCTCTTTTTGAAATAGAATTTCCACCTTACTTTTCTTTAATTGATTGATAACCTTTTCTTCTTCGCTTTTCCGCTGTCCGCACTCTGCTATTTTCATTTCAAGTTTTCGAAATTCTCCCTGTATATGCTCTCTAATATCTTCGAAATCTTTCCCTAGGGGTCTTAAGCAAAACTCGCAAATCGACTGTGGTCCCAATTTTTCAATTTTTTCCAGTTGCCCTTTTAATTTTGAGCTCTGGTCCAGCCAAGACCTCAATTCGGCCTGGAAGCTGGAAAAGTTTTGCTGATGCGTCTCCAGGTCCGACTCTATCTGGTTTATTTTGGATTTATGACACTCCAGATTTCTTCTCAATTCCGGCTCCAGCAAAATTTCCTTCAATAAAATTTGAATCCGGGCCCAGCCCTGCGCTGTTTCCTTTAAGCTTTTGTCGTATTGTTCCTGATAATTCTGCTTTTGCTGGGACTTTAGTTTTAACTGCTCATAACCATCCAAGGCACTTTTGGTTATCTCGTATTTCTCAACTTCCGGTTTAAGGATTTCTGATTCCGGAATTAGACTTGAAATCCTACACTTATCTGCCATTTTCTTGGTAATTTGTTCTTCTAACCCTTTGGATTCGGTTTTCTTGAGATTTATTTTTTCATTTAGTTGTTTGTACTGCTCTGATTTCTGTTTGAGAGAATCAACCGCAGCAGTTAGTTCTTTATATTTCACCTGAAGCACTTTCAAATCTAATTCCAAATTCTCCTTCTTCGCCTTTAGCTCATTTAATCCTTTTTCTTTTTGTAATTTCTGCTGCTCCAATTCCAGTTTATCCTTTAGAAATCCCCGGGCGGTCTCCAGTTTGGTTTCTAAATCTCTTTTGTCGGCTCTTAAGTTTTGAATAGAGTACTCGATATCCTCAATCCCTAACATCCGGGCTAAAACCTCTTTCCTTTTGTGCGGCTGATAATCGGTCAAGGCATTCAGCTCTTTTTGACGGGCAAAAAAGCTGGTCAGAAATGATTTCCAGTCCATTTTTAGTGTTTTCTCTACCAATTCATTAACCGCAGTCACACCTTTAGCAGCTACTTGATTGTTGATGAAAAGTGAAGCTTCTCCGGCACCGGAAACTCCTCTGAGTTCTCGGACCACACGATAATTATCCCCCTGTAATTGAAAATCCAAAATCACCCGACAGACCTCGGTATTAGATGCAGAATCCCTTTTTATTTCTTCCTTACCTGTTCGGGCTACTTCATTTCCATACAAAACCCAGGCAATCGCTTCTACCAATGAGGATTTTCCGGCTCCGTTGCTGCCGATAATTCCCACCAGTCCATCCGGAAATTGAATCTCCGCCTGCTCAAATTTTCGGTAATTTTCTAGAGTAATGGCCTGCAGATACATAATTAATCTTCCACGGATTTATTTTCAGTCAGGTATTTTAACCCTAAATTCTGGAGCCGGATTCTGTCTAAATTCTCAAGGGGGATTGAATTTAAATACTCCACAAATTCTTGATTCAATCTTCCGATGGAGGAAGAAAGAGCCAAAACCTGGTGGTCGTCCTCTTTTCTTTCAAACCTCAAATCACAATAAAAAGCCGGCGCTTTGAGCTCGTTAATTTTTTTGAATGGCAAAAGATTGTAGGTATGTTCAGAGATATTTTTAATTTTCAATCTGACAATTTTATCTCTAATTTGTTCTGACTGTAGAATCATCTCAAGTTTTTCTAACACCTGATTATGATCCATATCCGAAGCATCCAGCTCAGCCAAATCCAGCATTTCACGGGCGGGAACTTTATAAAAAATTATCTTTTTATTTCTCAAATCTACTTCCAAAAATCCCTTATCCTGTCCAATTTCATTAAAAGAAAGCCGTTCTGTTGAACCGACGTAGAATACATTTTGCCGGACTTGAGCATATTTATGGTAATGACCTAAAGCCACATAATCAAAACCCAGATTAAAAAGTGAATCCGGAATCTCCTGTTCGGCAAACTCTCCCATAGAGAATTCTTTTATTCCAGCCACGACTCCATGCAGCATCAGAATATTGAAATTCTTCTCCCGGTCGGTTCTGATTTTTGCCAACTCCTCCTGAAAACTGTCGTTGGTCAAACAATGAGGGATAGCATGAATACAGATCGAATCAATTGAAACAGTTTCATATTTTCCTTTAAAGACCGGATAAATGTTGGGGAACACTTCCAAAACAGACAGAACCGAACCTATGGCTCGTTGTTTGGGGGCATCATGGTTGCCGGAGATGATAACTACTTTGATATTGGCCTGGGATAATTTTAAAAATTGCTTGATGGCAAAAGTCAGAATCCGGTTGGAAGGTCGAACGGAATGAAATAAATCCCCGGAATGCAAAACCACCTGCGGCTGTAATTCTAAAATTTTATCAATGGCCCAGGCAAAAGAATTGCAGATATCTTCTTCTCTTTGGTTAACTCCAGAAGCAGAAACCCTACGACCGAAACCCGCAGCACCTAAGTGTGTATCAGAGATATGAACAAATTTCATCCTTGAATATAGGCATTAAGCTAGAATTATCCAAAAAACTCTTCATCAATTTTTACCGTCACTTTTTCATTTTTCTCCTTGGTCTTGACCCAATTTTCGTAGAGATGCACCTTCACCGGAATTGCAAAAGGAGTGGTGGGAGAGGTAATCAGGGCCTCACCGGCTTCCAACATTTGAATCTCTGTGGTCAAATCCGAAATGTCCTGCTTGGCGCTGGCCTTAAGAATATTTCGGTCGCGCTCGTCTGCCAGACCTAAAATGAAAAGAGTATTGAATTGTGACAAAAGCTCTTCATTTATCAATTTTGGCTGTTGAGTGATTGCACATAAACCGGTTTTGAATTTTCGGCCTTCACGGGAAATCTGGGCAAAGATATTGATATCCGATTCCCCTTTCTGGGATAAAACCCTTTGGGCTTCCTCCATCACAATTAAAGTAGGGAAAATCTTTTTGAATTTATCCGGTTCAGTATAAGCTTCTTTATTGTAATTAAAAACTGCTCTGGCTAAAACAGCCGAGACCAAAAGTTCTTCCTGTTCGGACATATTGGAGGTATCCACCAGAACAATCCTGCCTGCCCTCAAATCATTTATGACGTTATGCGTGATGGACAAATGGGGGTCTTTATGAATGAAGGGTAAATTCAAAATATGCTCTGCCCGTCTTTGAATAACTCCCAAGGTTTGCTCAAAGAAACCGCCACCGGTGGTTAACTCAAAAGCTAAGGTTTTGGTATCTGCTGATACTACTCTTTCTAACCATTCCCTTCCGAATTTATAAGCAATGGCATATAGCGCCTCTACCTGTGGCTGAGTAAACCCGTAAATATGCCTAATATCTTTGATTTCAATTTCCCTTGAGGAAATTTTTAACTGATTATGAGGACCCCTTAAACTTCTGGAACTGTAAATTCTCAATCTTTCCGTTGCCAAAGGATGGTTAATCAAACCCAGACGGTTCGGCTCCCCACCGCCGTCGTAATACTCACCGTGAGGGTCTAAGATTAATAGCGAATATTTTCCGGTTCCCATAGCTGATGAAGCCAAGACTTTCATCAGATTAGATTTTCCCATGCCGGTGGTGGCGAAAATCCCAATATGATAGGGAAAAATTTCTCCCGAAATTCCTACAGTAAAATCTAAAACCTCCTCACCGGAACGGAGTTTTCCGATTTCGACATTCCCCATGTATTTTTTCAGAAATAGAAAATCTTCGGAGTTGGGATGTCTGACAATGGAAAAATGAGCCGGAATGGTTTTGGGTTTACGGAAGGCATTCTCTTTGATATAACCCAGGGGAACACATTTTCCGACTTTGTATAACCTTCTTTCTTTTTCGGAGAATTGATAACTTTCACCTTTCAAATCTAAAAACATCATATTTCCGGCCGTTCTTTCAGCCCAGTTAGGGTCGGAAGCTTCAGCCCCGTAGCTGACTTCCACTACTCGCAAGTAAAAGGGATATTTTTTATCTTCATCAAGGGCAACTAAAATATCACCTAGATGTAGGTCAATTTCATAGAAAGAACGGAAATAAATTTCAGTTATTTTTCTTCCTATTATTCTTCCCTGATAATCCATTTATCCTTTCTTAATCCTTTCCTGTAAAAGTTGCACGAACAAATCCGGTTTTTCCGGACTGATGACATAATTTTTATCCGCGACAATGAGGACCGAATTTTTCCGGCTGGTGATGTATCTTTTGTGAACCTTCAGCCGGCCCGAATAAAAAGTGCCGAAAAAGCCGAACAGCCCGCCGGAGCCGAACAAGCGCAAACATTTTAAACTGGCGGCCTGCGGGTCAATCTTGACCTCTCTTATTTTATCCAAAGCAATCATCACTGGTTTAAGCTTCCGATTGATAATCAAATAGTCCGGCGTTATTTCATACCCCAAGGGAGAATAAGCATAAGTAAGATAAATCAATATTACAGAAAACGCCAGCATTGAAATCTTGAACCAGTCAGGAATCAGCTCTGCTACTGCCAGAACTATCAAAGCGGCGGCTAAAATTACAATCGTACCCCAGGTTATAAATTTCACCAGGTTGTCATATGGGGATTTGAATTTATACATTCAACTAAGGAAAAATCATTTATTCAAATCCGCATTCAAAATATGGTGGAAATCCATAAAAAGCAAATCCCAGTCTGCCTGAGAAATTCCGGTTTCCAGAGCTTTGGACTGCAAACGGTTTTTGATATCCTCAATTTCAGACGGGGGGATTCTGACCTGACTATGAATGGCGGCTAAAGGATAAGGATATCCCAAATAGGCCGGGTCAGAGGAGAGTTCCGAAAGACAGCTGAAAATGATTTCCGGTTTGACTCTATCCAAGCGGTTCACATCCACCCTGAAACCGAAATCCGCAGCCCGCTTCAATTTCGATACATAAATCACCCCGAACCAGTTGGAATTTTCAAACTCTTTCTGAACGTCCGTGAGCAAGCAGTACCAGCTTTTATCTACTCCCAGTTTTTCCGCGGTTTTCAGCACCATCGGAATCAAAGGTGATTTTTTGCCCCAGTATAAGGTTGAACTTTTGCTTATTCCCACCAGATGAATCTTTTTTTCGAAGGCTCTTTGAGTGAGTCGGTTTAAAAAACTGTAGGGAGGCACTATGCTGGCCCGCAGGGAACCATCAATCAGAATTACATCCCCCTCGTTTAGTTTTTCCACCAGCTCCACGGCCAAACTCCATTCCGAGAAAAGGCGCAGTCGGTCCAGGATTTTGGACATTTCCGGAGTTTCACTGGGATTTTCCCGGGCCAGTTTAAAAAAGGCGTTTTTATATTTTGCTTCCATATTTCCGTAGGAAACTATTTCCAGAGCTATGGGATTAATTTTTTCCTCCACCCTTTTTTGGTTCTGAAAAATTACATAGCCGCTGCGGTAGACTCCCAGAACAAAGGAACGGGCGGATAAAAAAGTGGCGCTTCCTCCGTCAATGGCCGCCACCCTTCCACTAAAAGGAAGGGGGGGGATTTCCTTGAAGGAAAGTTTCTTCAGTTTTTTATCTAATACTAAAGTTTCCTTGTCTTCGTCTTCCGATTCAATTTCAACATAATCCGGCTCATCCTGCAAAGCCTCTTTGATGAATTGAGCGGCTGTTATTAATTGCTGGTCTATATTTTCCTTTAGCAAGTTCATTCTATTTTTAACCCCCTTCTAGGATTTGTAAATTGTGCCTGGCACATGATTTCATTTTACTAATTTATAAACTGCGGCCATCCCTCCCATAACATTGTGGTAAGTTACCTCTTCAAAATCAAAAGTTTTTATGAATTTCACCACTTCTTTTTGTTTGGGAAATATTTTTAACGAATCCGGCAGATACTTGTAAGCATATTTCCTTTTGGTGAAAAATTGACTTATAAACGGCACCCATTTGTAAAAATATAAATAAAAGACTCTAGAAAACAAAATGTTTTCTGGATGGGCAATCTCCAAAAATGAGGCCGTGCCTCCTTTTTGCAGAACCCTCTTGGTCTCGCTGTAGAAATCAGCTTGAGACTCTAAGTTTCTCAAAGAAAAACCCAGCATCATACCGTCAAAAATTTCGGCTTTGAAGGGAAGTTTTTCTACATCCCCACAAACCAAATAGATTTGGGCTTTCTCTCCATAATTCTGTAATTTCTTTCTAGCCAGTACCAGCATTTCGTAGCTGAAATCACACAAAATTATCTTACCTTTGAAATTCTTATGTGAAAATAATGCCGAAGCCATATCCCCGGTACCGGCACATAAGTCCAGCACTAAATTGGAATATTCTAAATTCTCAGTGCTTTTTTTCCTCCAGGAGAAATCTAAATTGAAACTAATTATGCGGTTCAGGTGGTCGTAATCCGGGGCGATGTCTGAGAACATTTTCCGCACAAAAGATTTTTTTTCATGCTGGTTGTAGTCGGTCACCATCAACTCCACCTGCTTTGAAAGTTTTGGCTCACTGCCATTCATAGTCAACTATCCACCAATTGTTCTTATACTTTATCAGATACAGATTCATTTTCTGCTGAAATTTATCTGCTGTAATGGTAAAAATTATCTTGGCCTGGGAGTCGTGAATCTCAAATCTTTTGTCTGCTATGATAAGTTTTTTGATGTCCTGTGAAAAAATCTTATTAACCAATTCGGAGGGATCTTTTTGCAGCAGTTCCTTTTTCGGTACAAACAAGGAATCTAGCTGGGCAGAGTTCTTATTAATTAGAGCCAGCTGAAATCTGGTTAACTGGTTTTTGATTACAACAATATCATCCTGGGCTTTTTTGCAGTTGAAAATTAGAAATAGGCTTGCTAAAAAAAATAAGATGAAAACTTTTTTCATCTAGGTTTGATACGACCTCTCTGATTTTTGTACTATCATAGCGACTGTATTGCACTAATCACTGAACACTAACCGCTCTTATTTCAGGCCGTACTCTTTCAGCTTATTTCTCAAAGTTCTGGTGGAGATTCCCAAAACATCCGCGGCTTTGGTCTGGTTATTGTCGTAAGAAGCCAAAGTCTTCAAGATTAAATTTCTCTCTAGATTTTCCAAACTCTGACCTACCTGCAAATCCGCTTGAGTGGCTTCTACCGGCAAAGTTAACTCCCGGGGGAATTCAGCCGGAGATAAAATCTTATTTTTGGCCACTACCACGGCTCTTTCAATATAATTTTCCAGCTCCCGCACATTGCCGGGCCAGGGATAATTTAAAAGAAGTTCCATGACTTCTTTTGAAACGCCTGATATATGTTTATTATTTTCCGAAGAGTATCTTTTTATGAAATGTTCCACCAAAGCCGGAATATCCTCTTTTCTGTCTTTTAGAACCGGCAGGTGAATGGGGAAAACATTCAAACGGTAAAATAAATCTTCCCTGAAATTTCCTTTTTTAGTCTCGGCTGCTAAATTTTTGTTAGTGGTGGCTATGATTCGTACATCTACCTGAATGGTTTCTCCGGACCCCAAACGCTCAAATTCTCTTTCCTGTAACACTCTCAGTAATTTTCCCTGTAAATTGGAGGAAATTTCCGAGATTTCATCCAAAAGTAAAGTTCCACCGTGGGCTATTTCAAACCTGCCTGCGGTTTTCCGTATGGCACCGGTAAAAGCCCCCTTTTCAAAGCCGAAAAGCTCGGCCTCGATTAATCCTTCCGGAATGGCGGCGCAGTTGATTCTGATAAAGGGATAATCTTTGCGATTGGAATTAAAATGAAGGGCTGTAGCTACCAACTCTTTGCCGGTACCGGTATCACCGGTTATCAATACCGTTGCTTTGCTATCTGCCACTACCTGTATCTGTTCAAAAACCTTTTGCATACCCGGAGACTTGCCGACTATATTTTCAAATTTATATCTGCCGGCCAGCTGTGAACGCAAACGCTTATTCTCTTCTACTAACCTTTGGTATTCCAGAGCCTTTTTAACTATAATTTCAATCTCGTCTGCTGAAAAAGGTTTCATAACATAGTCAAAAGCCCCCAACTTCATAGCTTCCACAGCATTTTCCACAGTTCCGAATGCGGTCATCATCACTACTTTGGTATCTGGGGTGGTTTCTTTGACTTTTTTTAAAACTTCCATACCGGATATGGTGGGCATACGTATATCGGATAGCACTAAGTCAAAATTGCTGGAGGAAATTTTTTCTAGGGCTTCTTCTCCGGAGGAGGCGGTTTCTACACCAATGTTCAGCCGCTGCAGAGTTTCTTTTAAGAAAGCCTGCACCAGACTATCATCTTCTACAATCAGAATTTTTCTGTTTAACAATTTAACCTCAGATCTCGGGTTGATTTAGGTTAGTTTACAAAAATTCATATGTACAGTCTCTCTAAAATTAGAATTGACCATTTGATTCATAAAATTCGATTAAATTTATTAAAACAGAGGTAAACTTATTTCCACCTCTGTTCCTTTTCCCACTTCCGAGTTAACCTTAATTTCTCCTTGATGGGCTTCCACAATTTTCTTAATAGTGGCCATTCCCAAACCGGTCCCACCTTCTTTGGTGGTAAAAAATGGGGTAAACATTTTATCTAAGACCTCTTTGGACATTCCTGAACCGGAATCAGCAATCTTGAGGAAAAGCTTTTCTTGTTTTATTTTTTGGTCTCTGGCATACTCCGCTGAAATTTTGACTTTTCCTCCTTTGGGCATGGACTGGGTTGCGTTCTGCAATAAATTCAAAACCACCTGACGGAAATGTTCCGGGTCGATTTTGGCTTTCAGCTCCGGTCTGACATACTCCCTTAGAATAACAATATTTTTCTTTTCCCTTTGTAAATCCATTTCGTAAAATTTTACCACCTCGTCTAAAAATCTGGTTAAATTGACCTCCTGTGGGGCCACTTTTATCATCCTGGCATAGGTGAGTAAATTCTTGACCGTTCGATTCAGGTTTTCCACTCCCTCAATTATTTTTTTGACATACTGTTTGCGGGAATCGCTTTCCGCTATCTCCTTATTTAATAAGTCAGCAAAGCCAGTTATTCCACCCAAAGGATTTCGGACTTCATGAGCGACTGTAGCCGCCATTTCCCCTAAGGCCGCCAAAGTTTTTACCCGGCTGACCTCGTCTTCCAGCTTTTTAATCTTGCTCAAATCAAAAAATATCTCCACCACTCCTAAAAGTGCTCCTTCGCTGTCAACTAAGGGGGCTGTGGAAAAACCTAGTGGAACTTTGGCTCCATTCTTATTGAGCAGTTCTCTTTCCTCATCAATGTGAGGGGTTTTAGTTTTCAAAGTTTTTAAGGCATTTAATTCTTTATCTATATTTTTTCCGATAATTTCTGAATAGGGTCTCCCCACTACTTCGACGGCTTTATAACCGGTAATCTCCTCTGCCGCTTTGTTGAACATGGTAATCTTTCCGGCCAAGTCAACTACCAGAACTCCGGAAGTCAAACTTTCCAGGATATTTTTGAGAAAGCTGGTAATTTTTTCCTTTTCTGCCAAGGACTGTTTCAACTGTTGGTTGGTCTCTTCCAATTTTTGATTTAAGGATTCAAATTTGGTTTCTAATTCCCGGTAGGCCTGATGCAACTGGTCCGCCATTTTGGAGACAACGGTTGGACTGGATGGTTGGTCGATCGGTTTCGGGGGAGTTGCTTTTTTCATATTTATTTTTATCCCTGCTTAATATAATCAAAATTAAATCTTAGGCAATATATTATATAAATAAAAAAGCCGAGCAATGACTCGGCTTTCTGTCAATGGATAAAATTTCTTTAAGGCAGACAGCCCGGCATTGGCGGTGGGCCATCTTTATACACATAGTTCACCAAATAAACAATGTCCGCTATGTTAACCATACAATCCCCGTTCAAATCAGCCCCAACTAAAATTGGTGGGATGGCCCCTCCATATGAAACATATTTGACCAAATAAATAATATCCACAATGTCAACCCAGCGGCTGTTGTTGACATCGCCAGGCAGATATACCACGATAGGAAAGGAGCCAGCTGTAAATTGAGGAACATAATCTTCTGGCGGTGTCCCGGCTACAAAAGCTAAATGATTGGAGGGTTCAAAAAAAGTTGTATCTAAGGTAAGATTTCCCACCGTGTCATTCAAAGTAAACCAAATTTTACATAAATTCCCCGAGCCGGGAGGGATAGGGTCTTCTCCCACCGGAACTGCTCCAATCAAAAGCTTACTTTCAGAAAAGTTGTAATTAGAGATCTTATTTGCTAAATACTCGACCCGGCTCCCCAAAAATGAGGTGGAATCATAGCTAACCGGTCCGGAAATCAAAAAAGGGCAGGTGATGGCCTTTACTATGTTGTCATTAAAAAATCTGACCCCCACAAAAGCGATTCCAGGATATCCCAGAGGATAATACAAGGCCGGGGTGGAAAACCCCAGGGTATCGGCTAAACCCGGGTCATCTGGGTCTTGGCCAGCCCAAAGAAGAGAAGATAATAATAAAATTAATAGCCCGCTGGATAACTTAATCGGTGCATGCCTCTTCATAACTCCTCCTTGAAACCTCCAAAAAAAGCAGTTAGTTTGATTCCTCTTTACCCCAAGTTTTGACAACCGCAATATAAGTTAAAATTCAATCTATGTCAAGAAATTTTAGAGATTTCTAAAATTTAACCTCTGGCTTTTGGAAGGAAAAACTGGATGGTTTCATTATCTTACCGGTAACATAGTTACACCAAGATTGAGCTAATTTAAAAGAACAGAATTATAAACAGCATCAAACTATGGTTAAGATTGAAAATGAAGGAATAAAAAAGCCGTTTCATCGCAACTTCTCAAACAGGGGAAATTTTCTTTAAGAGATACAACCTGGAACCGGCATGGTGCCACCTTTATAAACATAATTAACTAAAAAGATAATATCGGATAAATTAATGGTACAATCACCGTTGACATCGCCGGCTACAACGTGAACAGGAACTGGACTGCCTTTAAAGACATAATTCACCAAATAAATTATGTCAACTATGTCAACAAAACGGTTACCAGTGGCATCCCCAGGGAGATAAACTACAATCGGAAAGACACCCCCGGTAAACCTGGGAATATAATCGACAGGAGGTTCCCCGGTCACAAAAGCCAAGTGGTTAGACGGTTCAAAAAATGTTGTGTCCAAGGTTATGGGACCTGTGGTATCGTTTAAGGTAAAGTAAATCTTGCACAAACCCCCAGATCCAGGTGCAATGGGTTCTTCTGCTACCGGCACTGCTCCAATTAAAAGTTTGCTTTGAGAAAAATCATAATTGGTAGTGGTAAACTCTAAGGAATCCACCCGGCTCCCGGTAAATGAGACTGAATCATAGCTTACCGGACCCCCTATTAAAAATGGACAAGTAATGCCTTTTACCTGATTGTCATTAAAAAATCTTACTCCTATTACCACTTCCGACAAACCATATCCCAAGGGATAATAGAACGCGTTAGTTGAAAAAACAAGCGTGTCAGCTAACCCAGGGTCATCGGGGTCTTGGCCTGCCCAAATTGCTGAGCTGAAAAACAAAATGGCCAGAGTGATACCGAGTTTAATTAAGACCTTCCTTCTCATAACTCCTCCATGAAGCCTAATAGCCAGAAATTAAATTGTTTCTATCGTCCTGGAAGTATTAACAATCTTAATATAAATTAGGTCCCTTATTATGTCAACAAAATTTTTTAAATGTTTTGAAAGCAATTCTTTTTACAGATTACATAACTTGGGAGCAGTTTTAATTTTTACAGATTTAATGATATAATTTGTTTCAGATATGAATTGATTAATATGCTTTCTCAAAAGAAAAGCCCCCATTTCTGGGGGCTTTTCTGCTTTCCTTACCTTTTGGAATAGCTTCCCTAGCTTAAGTTCCTATGGCAGAGGTTTACAACATTCTTTGCACGGGACTGGTTGGGGTCCGCCTCCGAAAACATAGTTCTTTTTGTAAACTATGTCGACTAAGTTGCATACCCCGTTGCAGTCACTGTCACATCTACATTTCGGAACCGGTATGGGAAACCCCTTAAAGACCACATTGACGTCGCAAATGATATCCGCTAAATTCACCACTCCATCTCCGTTGCAGTCATTGGGCTTGTAAGTGCAGACCACAAAGGTATCCTTGCGAGAAGGCACCAATAAATACTCGCTGTTCCGCACCTGCAGACCATGCAATCCCCATTGGTCAATGGTCTGTGTAGTCAAACCAGGAGGGAATGTCTTGGGAAAGATTTCGTATGCCACATAGTGAGTGTCAGACTTAGGTCTAAGCTCATTGTCCTTATCAGCAGGGGTGAAGAAATACACCGGCTTTAGCGAATCTAATCGTTCAGGTGTCCCAAACAGAACATCAAACTGGTCTAAGAGTTCCACCGGTGGCTTAATGGCCTTGGGCTTATGAATTCGGTAAGCGGTGTAGTGGCCCAGCAAAGTGTCGGGCGGATTATGAGATGGGAAGAGTTTTTGAGTCGGAAGCAGGAAGTATTTCACAGTGTCGATAAAGACCTTGGTCGACTCAAACTGGTTGACATAGGTGACCTGGACATTGATTCTTCTGTTATTGCTGGATTTCACCCTATACCAGGTCAGGTGGTCATCCGGTCGGGTGATGTCGGACGTATCGTTTTTGGCGGCACCGAAGACAACCTTCCGCACCGGGTTAGACAGGAAGGCAATCGAATCCACGACGAGGAAATCATGAATGGTGAACTGGTCTCTGACCAAGGCAAAAGTATCCTTAGGTGCCCCGAAAATTCTCCAGGTCTTAAAGTGATTCCGCAGAGTGTCAGGTGGGGTAACCGGGTCGCAGGCGTCGTCTATGCCGTTGCCGTTTCCGTCACCCAGACAGGCCGGGACTACAACTCCCCCTGATGCTACACACGTTCCCACAGGCACAGGCCCACAAGGTGGTCCGCCGACGAAGGGGTAACAGCAGGTTTCCATCGGCTGCTCAACGTGTAGCTTTCTGGTGGGAACTAATAAGAACTGACTGTTGAAGACATCGATAGTTCTTCCCGGGGGCGGGAAAAATTGGTCCGTAATCTGCCGAGGCTGTCCCACAAAGTTCATGGGTGGAATAAGATAAGCTACGTAGTGAGTGACCATGTCATAAGTCGGCTCAAGATTCTTTTGGCAGGGGGTCAGGAAGAAGACCGGCAAAAAGGAAGTTACATTTTCAACAGTGCCCATTGATCGGTCAAACTGGTCCTCCAATTGGATTCCTTTATTTACCAGCTGAGGATTTCGGATTCTATAGGCCTTATAATGGTCCACGCTGTCCGGAGGAAGATGTCCATCCTTTTGAGCTGGTAACAATAAATATTTCACAGAATCTATTTCGACTTTGGTTGATTCAAACTGATTCACATATTCTACTCTTAGCAAAGTGTCTCTGCCGAAAGCCCTGTACCAGGTCAAATGGTCGTCAAAATCGACAATAGGGGTGGTATCATTTACTATAGGACCGAAAACAACTTTTCTGACCGGGTTTGAGAGATACTCAAGCTGGACTATATCCAGAGTATCGGTCATGAACTGGTCTTTGACCTGACGAATTGCGGTGAACGTAATGGGCGTAACTCTCCAGGTCTTGTAGTGATTCTTACCTGTGTCCGGCTGAACGCCTGGGCAGTTATTCTGGCAGGAATGTAAACCATCGGTCCAAATAGCTAAGTTGCCTGGGAGCTGGGCACCACCTGTCAGACACAAATCATCCCACGGTCCCCCAGCTACACCACTGTCCCAATAGTCACAGCATACTTGACAGGACAGATCAGTGCAAACTCCGAGCTGGCAATTTGGCCCACCAAGAATGAAAAGGTCCACACATGCAAAGTAGTCAGAATCCACACAACAGGGCTGATTCAACGGGAAGGCATAAACCTGACACGGTGAGTTGGGCGGAACGACAATAGTTTGCATAGGTCCGGTGCAGAGTGTGGCACCCGGAACATGACAAACTGTGCCGTCAGCCAAAATCGTGTCCTTTGCTACCGCAATTGCCGGAAACACTTGAACGTCACAAGGGTCAGGCCCGGGGTTGCACAGTTTGACATAAATTGTTTTTACCTCAAAGGGATAGGCCGGACAGGTGGCTGGCGGCACCGGACAGGTTAAAGACGGGTCCTGGTAACTGCACAAAACTCCTCCCGGAAAACCGGCTAAGCAAACCTCGGTTTCGGTCTGCCCGTAGCAAACTGCTGTGAAAGGGCAAAGGTCCGTGGGACTGGCAGTTTTTAAATCTCCGACAGCCGCCGTAAGCACTGGGGTAGAATTGTTCTTTTGCGAAATGTTGAAAACTTGCGAGTTTGGAGAAATCGGATTAGCTTCAGAATTCCCGGTCCAGAAATTTTGGGGTGCGGTCTGCTTTACAGTATTAGCTGGATTTGTCATCCAGTAATTCGTCTGCGGTGTATCTTTATCTGCGGCCCACAAAGGGCTACACAGAAAAACTACGGCTATAACAAGCCAAAGAAATTTTTTAAACATCGCTCCTCCTTAAAAAAAGTTGAAGTTTTTCCCTCTTCTTCTTTAAAAATTTTAGCTTGTATGAATTTATACCACCCCCTTGCATTAAAGTTAAAAGATTAAATTGGAAATTAATTTAAGCTTCTTTAACTCAAAAAACCTTCTTACTCTTGGCTACGAGCAAAAATTTAGAAAGTTACACAAATAATATAAAGAATCGCTTTTTATTTGTCAAGAGAAATTATTTAATAAATCACATGTTAATATCTAAATCCCAAGAAAACCCCCTTTCTACTGGGGGCTTTTCTGCTTTCCTTACCTTTGGAATAGCTTCCCTAACCTAAGTTACTATGGCAGAGGTTTACAACATTCTTTGCACGGGACTGGTTGGGGTCCGCCTCCGAAAACATAGTTCTTTTTGTAAACTATGTCGACT